>Ga0114997_10000108_pt1 | contig 57567 bp, 55 predicted proteins | sample ArcticOcean_MG_C_2_FD_87045 | JGI IMG/M metagenome (GOLD analysis project Ga0114997, IMG submission 87045) | Marine microbial communities from western Arctic Ocean - ArcticOcean_MG_CB4_136 | ecosystem: Environmental > Aquatic > Marine > Oceanic | place: Arctic Ocean: Canada Basin | collected... | reverse complement strand
CAACAGCAGGAGCAACAACTTTAGTATCAACGGGCGCGGTTGGTGCAACAGGGCTAGCAGCAACGACATTCTTTACAGCCTTAGTCTTCTTAGATTTAGGCTTGGCGTTTTTAACAGCCTTAGAGGCTTTGGTCTTGGAAACTTTCTTAGATGGCATTATACACTACTTATCTATTTATTGTTTAAGTTGTTTAACGAATAAATATATTTATAAACATTTTTAACAGCATTAACCGTGGCATTTCCTAAATATAACGCAAATATTTAGAAAATTATTGATTGTACATAACTGCTTCAAATAACCATGGTAATGCCGAAGCTGCAGAAGGTGACACTAGGGTAATTGCGCATAAAATATAATATGCACCTAATCCTTGATTTTCTCTACTTGGGCTTTTTGATAAAAGATTTTCAAACATATTCAATATATTCATTTTTAATAAACTCATATTCTGCGTTATTAAATGATTTGTATTGATTCCGGCAAATGGGTTACCATGAGGAGGACAAATGGCTCGTTTTGTTTCATTTGGTAAATTAGCACGATACTCCCAAATATCAATAAGTTCTCTCACCAACTTTACCGACATCGGTTTGTCCAATGATAAAAACCATGATGCGTCTGTAATATGTCCAAATGTATCAATCTTATGAAATAGATTCTGCGCTTTTAGACTTATACGCTTAGCAAGCGATAGACTTTCTGTTTCATTATCTATTATAATATTAGTTTTCTCGTGGAGAAGCTTTCCGTATTTTAAAAATTTATTAAAACTTTCTAAAGTTTTCTTTGGAATTTTAGACCTTGTATAAGGATTTACAGGTCGATTGTTCTTTAAGATTAAATTATGCAACGATTTAGCGCTAAATCCAAAATGCTGACCATTGTCTTTGAATGAGAAAAATTGCGAATATGGAATATTTTTAATATCGCTCAGTGATAAAAAGTCCGTTGTATTTGTACACTTTCTATGAATTGTTCCCCCTTTCAATCTGTTATAATTTCGCCTCAACGTGCCTCTCCAAAGTTTTTGAAGAATAATAGCATAATTGGAATATTTTAAATTATTATAAACCCTTGAAAGCAACTCTCCTTTATTACCAGATATCTTCATTTTATAATGGCGCGCTATCATCTTTAATTGAGATACATTATAGTTTTTTACTGTTAATAAATTCCATTCATTATAACATGGTATAACAAACTCCTCGCTCGTTACCTTTGTACGTTTTGGGGGCCTTTCAATATTTTTATCAAAAACGTGAGTTTTCAGAAATGTTTTCGGAGAGACTGTGTTCATTTTATATTATATATGTCTAAAATTTAAATCTTTTTTCAAATACATTAAAAAAAAATTAGTACTACATTTATGTAGTACTGACAAAGGGTGATAACATATAGATACTTTATATTATGTGTTGATATACCACCATAAATAATAAATATTCACAGTTAGTCGGACATATCCTTTGTTGTTATACGGCAATTATAACATTTTCTCTCCAATAATAATTAAATATTAAAAATAATATATAATATTTTTAATATGAGTTATCAATATCGCAGAAGAATATTAGCTTGTTGTGAAATTAAAAGGTTTAATTTTAGACCAGGTAGATATTATTATGAAATACATAATCAAAATTGCGCAATTTGTTTAGATAATATGAATATATTTTCTCATATTCGGAAAAATGGGTTAACTACGGGTTTCAAAGGTTGTAAAACTTGTTCATTTTGGTCACATAAACATTGTTCAATTAATTTAACCAAATGTCCCCAATGTAGAATAATTTGGTAATTTTTAAACGCGTCTTCTGAAAAAGGACATGTTTCATCGATAAAAATATCCCAAATAGGCAATTCATCTTCTATACTCCTATATATTTTATATTTCTATAACATCATCGTTCGGATACCATACTTGTAGATGACAGATTCAAAAAAATTAGTATACGAGGTGTTGATTTTTCAAAAAATTGATTTAAAAAATCAACAATAAAGTAAGACATAAACCCGAATCATGTCTAGCCCATCCGAACTCATCGTTAAAACCAAACACTTCAACCCTGCAGCACTCTCTTATCTACCCGCCAAGGTTAATACCCGAGGCGGTAAGAGTGTTCAGATGCGTCTCCAGGGACAACCTCTTGTTCTTGCCATTCCTCTCATGTTTACATGGGGGGTCAATGAGCGAGTTGACGAGACCTCTGGACGTGTCTCTTATGACCTAAACCTTGTCTTTGAAAATGAAAAATCTTCTGCTATTGCCAGCTTTTGTGATAAGCTCAAAGAAATGCAGGAAAAGATCCTTACAGATGCTTCTTCTGGAAAATCCAAAGAGTGGTTTGGAAAGAGCAAGCTCAGCAAGGAGGTGGCTGAAGCTATGATGTACCCCATCCTTAAGTATCCAAAGGATAAGACTAGTGGTGAACTTGACTATACTAGGAACCCTACAGTCAAAGTTAAAATCCCTTACTGGGAGGGCAAGTTTAATCTTGAACTATTTGATATGAAAGCCAACCCAATCTTCATGCCTGAAAAGGATGGAGTTGAATCTCCCCAAGGCGATAAGAGTGTGGTGGACATCGTTCCTTCAAAGTCTCATATCAAAGGACTTATCTCTTGTACTGGTCTTTGGATGGCCGGTGGCCGCTTTGGTGTAACATGGAAGCTTGTTCAGGCCCAGGTTCGTGAACCAGTCCGCCTTACAGGTACAGGCGTTTGTCACCTCATGGCTGACTCTGATGATGACGAACTTCTTGATAATGAAGAGGAAAAGGAAGAGTCTGTGCCTCAGATGTCAAGTGCGCTAGCCGATACCGATGAAGAGGAGCAGGAAGAGGAAGAAAAGGAGGAGCCTAAACCAAAGAAGAAGAAAGTGGTAAGGCGTAAGAAAACCAAGAAAGCTGATGCCTAGATATCTACCGAATAAAAATAAAAATAATTTTATAAAATTTTTATTTTTGAATTATCATGATAATGATATGTATATAAAAATATCACCACGTTTGCTAGTATCATATAGATCATCATATTGTGCTAACAATATACCACTATTTTTAATAATATGCGTTTGTGTTTTGCATATTTTTAATTCTCTAGAGTTAATTTCAAATACTTTTTTACCGACATTAATAACTAACTTTTCTTCATCGATAATATTTTTTATTTGCTCTTGAACAGTTATGTGTAAGTTATTGTAGTTATCTATAAAAATATTTTTGGGTAATTCTGGCACGCATTGTAAAATAAGGTCATTTCCTGATATATCATATGTTATCTCTGAATGCCATAATGGTATATAATATTCACCATATTCAGTTGAATACTTGTATATTTTATCTTCTATTAAATCGTTAATATCTGGGTTAAGTATAACAATATTATCGGAACTTATTTTTTTATTAATAATATCCAATATTTCTTTGTTTAACTCATCATCCAAATTGAAAATATCCTTATATTTAGTTAAATAAGTGTACACCTTAAACGCCTTATCTTTATTCATATTATTAATAGTTTTAAGAGTTACACTCTTACATGAATCTATCAATGTTTTAAGAGTATTATTAATAAATTTATCATCTCTTTCTAACTCGGGTATCATATATTTCATACATTTTCTGAAAAATGCAATATATGAACCATCCTTGTCTTCATCCAGTTGTGGTAAATTTTTATGACTTATTAGAAATTCGTATGCATGTTTGCCTTGTCTAAATTTTTCTGTAGCATCTTCAGATGAATTTTTATCCGGATGATATTTTAAAGAATGTCGATAATAGGCATGTCTTAATTGTTTTTCCGTATAATCCGATTTAATATTTAATACATTAATGGCCTCTTCACAGTTCATGAACAATACTACATAAATAGAACATTAATCTCTCTAAATGATAGATTGGTCTATAATTATTATTATAAAATTTCAGAAATTTTGATAAAAACAATTGTATCTTTTCCTGTTTCACATTATCCATATTTTTTTTAACAATGAAATGAGCAATTATTGACCAAAGACATTCGTACAGATCTAGATGATAAATAAAAATATCATAAATTCTATCTCTAAAATCTAAATATTCCATAGTATCATAATTCTCTAATCTCTCTATTAATCTGTTAACAATTAATTTATTCGGTGCTTTAAGTTCGCTATTTTTACTTATAATAGACTTTATATTGGATATATCTTTGAGTTCAATATTTTTAAATAATGATGCGCCTATGCATTTTTTATATTGTGATTTAGTTGGTCGTTTAATTGGCACTGTAATACACCTATTTAAAATACTATTTGGTAAAAAACTTATTGCTTCAGTTATAAAAATGAACGATATTTTTATATTTTTATGTTCAAGAGATTGCATGTAGCTATAGAAAATATCCAAAAGCTCATTATGAATCTTATGAAAATTTTTACATACGATAATACCTTTATGCGTTTGTCTAGCGGAAAGAATGTCCAAAATGGCTTTGTATATTTCATTCCATAATATTCTGGCATGACACCCCAACAATTCCATATCTATTTCAAAATGTATATCACTGATTTTAAAAGTATATTGTCTTTTTTTGGGTAAATTTATATTTATTTTTCTTTCATATTTCAATCCTGTGGGACTAAAAGGTTTTATGAATTTTAAAGCTTGTGTATATTTCCCAATACCAGATGGACCGTAGAATATAATATTATTTTGAAAATTATAGATTTCTGATATTGTTGAATATATTTTATTTGTTTCAGGGTGTAAATCTTTCTTCGCACATGAATTCACATATTCTTCAAATTTAGTTTCATAATACTTCATAATTGATAATATTCCTCTTTATCTTTATTTAAATACTTACAACTATATTCAAATAATGGAACAGGATATAGCCAGTTTATTAACACGTATTGAATCCTATAAAGACACGCACCCCAATCTTGCATTTTTATGGACATTTTATTTAAAAGAAAAACAAAGGAGTATTCAAAATACTATTGAAGAATGTAAAATAGCACTGTCTAAAATTGATACTTTACCTGATATGACACCATCTACTATTTTAACATTGTACTGTTTGGAAAATTTAGAGACACAACTATAATTGACTTAAAAATATAAAGGTAAATAAATTAAGATGATTATCGCATTAAATAAAGAACAATATAATAAAGATTATATCTTATTCTCGGACAAAACGAAGAATAATATATTAAGTAACGGACATTTTTATAGAATTTTTTACTCACCACCGACTTTTTGTATGAATGGTATCCATGTTTATTTTAATATGAAAGACATATATCTAGAAAGTTACTTTAATAAAGTTAAATGCACATTTGATAAAACTAAAAATTGTGATGCTATATCATTAGTTAAAAATATCGAGAAAAACATTCTAGCGGTCTCTCCAAACGAGGACAAAACACCAGTTTTTCGCATTGATGAACAATTATCACAGGGTTTTATTAAAATTTTTTCTGATAATGCATGGGAAAAAACTTCTGTAGCCAATATTCAAATATTATTAAAAATATCTGGAGTATGGACAGATAGTACCAATTATGGCATAACTTTCCGATTTTTTTTTAACCGTCCGTAACGAAAGAAGTTACTATGACGAATAATTCTATAGCGGCCGCTGCAGCCAATACAGAAAATAACACAATGGCTCCAATCCACACACTTCTCCATGCCAGTGTATTTTCATCATTATCTGCTTGTGATGCATAGAATTTATTCAAAAGAAATAGTTGCATTACTATCAAGAAAAAAGAGAATCTGTTAAACCAATAAAATTTTGATGGTAAAGAATCGGGATGCGCTTCTAAAATTGGTCTTATTTTCACAGTTACAAATATAAGTATACTTAAGGGAATAATAGTTCCCAAATTTGGCAACATGACCGAAATATTGCTTAGTGTTCCTGTGAATGTATTATCATTTGAACTACTAGTTGCCAGAAGTCTCATTGCTAAAATCCAAGAAGCTGTCAATCCAACTGCAAACCATAGGTATGCTGCTAGATTTCCATCAGGAAGTCCCGCAATTTGGCCTATAGTAAAAATAGTAACACCAATTAAAATAAATACTCTAAAAATCCACATCCATTGTAACATAGTAGTTGCATTATTACTACTCTTTTTTGTTTTAGTGACATTTGCTGCAGAGCTATCCATTCTATATATATATTAGTATTTATAAAATTAATACTAATCTAAATCGTGAATATTTAAAAATAAAATATCATAATTTATTAAATGAGTCAATTTGTTATAAATCAAACACATCCATTAATTCCCAGAGAACAAACCTATGTTCTTGATAGAAAGCTTATTTCATTTCATTCCACAGATAGAGATATTTCCAAATGGCCGGCCGCAAACAATTTTGAAATCATGTTACCAACGGTTTTAAAAAACATCCAGTCAATGAGATTAGACACTATTTCAATACCCAATGATCAATTCGTTTTCAGTAGCCAATATCAAAATACTAAATTATCATTCAGTATGAATATATACAGTGGATTAACCTATAATGATTACGAAACTGTTTCTATTGACGAAGGTTCTTATAATCCACAAGAATTGGCAATTGAAATTCAAAGTAAAATGAACAAGAAAATATCAGAAAAAAATCAAGCACCTTATAAAGGATTCGTATGTGTATATAACAAAATAACAAATACCTTCTGGTTTGGAAATGTACTAGAATTATTCACGTTAAGATTTGATATTAAACATACTTATGAAGATTTATGCCCAAATCAGCGTGTTGTTTGGAATCAATATGATAATTGGGGGCTACCGTCATATCTTGGTTACAAAAAAACTATTTATGAAGCAGGTAAAACACCGCCTTATTGGGATTCTGTTAGTGGTGCTACTATTTCAGCTGGGGGTAAATTTGGTTTTGATTATGTTAAAGAATCCGCTAAAAAATATTGGTTATATTCAACAAATACAAATTTTATGGTAGATGTGCGAGATCCCATACCACCCACAAATTTGAGCGACCTTTCGGGATTAGTTGGTAGATTTGGACAAACATGGTGTTATCCGTGCAATGATGGGAGAAGCCCATATCCTAAGGTCAAGGGTAGGGCTTCTGGTCCACCAGCACCTACTATAACAGAATGGAAAAAAAGGGCAAAAATACAGAATATTAATATTATGGGCGAAGATGTTATATATATGGAAGTAGACAGATATAACACTATGGATGAAATTGCACCGTATTCTAAAAATACATCAGGGGAACGATGCAACGACTATCATGGTAGAGTAAATTCAGCTTTTGCTAAAATCCCGGTCCCTTGTCGCGCATATTCTCAAATATTCGATTCAAGAAATGCTTTTTTAATGAATGTATCACACTATGAACCTCCTCTGGAGAGTGTCGCGCGTCTTAAATTTAAATTTAGATACCACGATGGTCGCCTTGTTGATTTTAAATTTTTACCACTTTCATTTACTATTGAATTTAATATGCTTAGAAATGAGCAACTTCGTGCTAAAAATGTCAGAATTCCCGGAGCATATACTTTATAAATGTTTTAACATAGCCTGTAAAATAGTTTTATCGGGCAATGTGGCAAGATCAGAGGATTCGTATTCATTGTCAAATAATTGTTTGATTCCGAAAAATTTTGGCTTTTTCATTGTCTTTGTTTTATAATAAACATATAAACCAAACTTCCCCTTCCTTACAGACATATCTTCATTTAAAATTCTATTAACCTTGGGATTGGTACTTTTTTTCCCAAGCAAAATATCAATAACATCTTCTAGTGTTATAGAACTACCTTTTTTTCTAATGGTTTTCAGAGAATAATTTTTACCATCATGACACATGTATAATCCAAACTTACCCTTTTTCATAATAACTTCTTTATTCTTAAATGACCCCAAACTCCTACCAGTAAACTGATCCGGTTCTATAACCAAATCGCCAATAGTATAACCCCCGTTTCGCAACTTTTCAATATCAAAATCCTTTCTAATCTTTTTAAATGTGACTTTTTCATTTTCATTGCATTTAATTACCGGTCCATATCTACCTATCATATAACTATGCGTCTCGTCAATCTTTATTTCCGTTTTTACGATAGTTGTACTATCAAGTAACGATGACATAGTATCGTCACATTCACGACATAAACTTTGCCAATCCTTTTCACCGCGACCAATACTATCCAATTCTCTCTCCATATTCTCAGTATAGGTATAGACAAAGAGTTTGTCAAAATTATTTATTAAGAATTCCACCACCATTTTACCAAGAGGTTGTAAAATAAGTTTATTCTTTTCATTCCCAAACTCCCGATCTAATTCAATCTCTTCTAGTTCATCCCCTACTAATTTATAATCAGTACATTTGATCTTTTTACCTTCAATATTACCTTTTTCAACATACCCTCTTTCTTGGATTTTTGTAATTAAACTTGAAAATGTAGATGGTCTACCTATCCCCTTTTTTTCCAACATTTGAACAAGACGAGCTTCCGTGAAATGTGTCTTTAAATTTTTTAAATTCTCTTTTGCATAAATCTGTTTATAACATACATTTCCTTTTTGGAGAGATTTAACATAATCAAATAGCTTATTTTCATCACTGTATCCTCTTACAATCATCCATCCTGGAAAATTAACCAATTCTTCACTATGCTTATATAAATATTTTGACGGGGATATTATAGTGGATGTTACTACGTCAAGCATTGCATCACTCATGCAACTCTCTACAGTATTTGCCCATATTAACTGATACAACCTTTTTTCACCACTCCCCAGCGGCACGCTTGTTGTACTTAGTTTCGTTGGACGAATCGCTTCATGAGCCTCTTGTGCGTTTTTGTCTTTGGATTTACCCTTTCCAATAATTAATGATCCAATGTTTAGTTTTATATAAGTATGATCGACTGACCACCTTCCTCTTATGAATTTCTTTGCTCCGTCAATAAATTCCTTACTATATTTCTTATTATCTGTTCTCATATATGTTATATATCCACCTTCATATAATTTTTGCGCCATTTGCATAGTCCTTTTTGGTGAAAAGTGCAATTCATTTGACGCGCGTTGTTGTAGAGAAGATGTCGAAAAGGGTGATGGTGCCTTCCTAATACTATTGGTCTTTTTATTAGATTGGATTTTATGTTCAAAATCCACACTGTCGCACAGGAATTTCTCTGTTTTTTCATTTGATTTAAAATCATAATTCAATCTATATTCTAAATTTTTATCAGTAAAATATCCCCTAATCTCAAATGCCTTCGTTCCTGCAGCGTCATCTATTGTTTGTTGATTTTCATATACCAATCGCAATGCCGGAGTTTGACAACGTCCGGCAGATAAACCTGACTTATTTTTACCACTACAAAAGAATTTTTTCCATAGGACAGGAGATATTGTATACCCAACTAAACGATCCAAAACTTGTCGTCCAAGTTGCGCATGCACCTTTTTCATATCTATGGTTGTCGGCGATTGTATCGCATTTTGAATAGCTACCTTTGTGATTTCATGGAAAATGATTCGTTTTGTTGTTTTAATAGGCAAACGAGCTAACCTACAAATATGCCAAGCAATTGCTTCACCTTCTCTATCATCATCAGTAGCCAATATCACTTCTTCCGCGTTTTTAATATTTTCTCTCAAGGCTTTAATATATTTCCCTTTGCTGATCATCAGCTTAAACTCTGGTTTATAATTATCTTTATTTTTAACATCGGACAACTGATATATGTGGCCGAAACTGGCCACACATTTGTAACCGTTTCCTAGATACGACTCAATCTTTTTACATTTTGCAGGTGACTCAACGATTACTAATTTAACCATATTATTATTAATAATAATATCATTTTATGTAGTTTCAATTTATTTTAGTAATAATATATATATATATATAATGACTTCTGAAGGACAAGGTAAATTAATATATAATACAGCTTTATATAGTATTGGAACAAATTTAGATGCACTTGAAATTGTAAATGATGAAAGTTCAACGCCAGCTGCAAAAGATCGGGCGATGCGTACAATTAAAAATCTAGTTGCAACACGCGTCGGTGGTGATCCGAGTACTATTTTCCCCGATAGCCTGACACATGAAATATTGACGACTGTTAAATCTAAACAACATGAAATATGTTTTAAATCAGATGATTTGGTCGCCGAAAATATTCGCTTACTAAAAACTCTTGCAGGTGATACAGAATATATGGCGATGTCCGTTGGACAACTTCCAGAAAATGTTGGAAATCACTTTGCAACTAGTGTTGACCAGGCTTCCGCAACGATGCAGTTGGCGGATCATCTGGGCACAGCAGCTGACGAGCGCGAAGTTGACAAAATGAGGAAGAATGCTAGAAAAAAGAGGCGCAGATTTAATGAAAATAATGCATATAATAAGGCATTAATAGATCGTATAAAAAGGGGGGAAGATTATGATAAACAATTTTGGATACATGAAGTTTGCAGATTTAAAAATGCATCGGTCATCGGCAAAGATGGTAAAGACAGTGGAGTAAAAGAGTGGTACAAAACACATGGCGGAGATCCTGTAAAATCGGTAATGGAATTACTAGGTAACACTGGCAAAGCTAAATCCGACCAGAACAAGGTATTTTTAATGGTTGAAAAAGTTCCCGAACACGGTGATCCAGATTTTTTACTTAATTTTTATAATAAAAAATATGGATATCAAAATATTCCTCAAGGATATTCGACGCATAGTTTTATGATGCTGGAAGATAAGAAGGGTGGGAGGAAAAAAACGCGCAAAAGACGTAAAACAAGAAGGAAAAGCGGGACGCGGCGCCGGCGAAAAATATATAAATCTAAGATAACTGGGAGATTTTTAGATACATTTAATATAAAAAAAAGAAAAAAGAATCATAAATATCCTTTTACACGCGGAAATCTTTTTTATTTAAATAAAAAATCACATGGGAAAAGAATTACAGCAAAAATAATTCGTAAATATCCAAAAGCATTTAATGTAAAATTACGTAAAAGGTTTTTATAAGAATTAATTTTTTCTCCATTGCCATAAAATGAATCTTTTAAATTCACCATTGCTATATGTTTCTTCTGTTTTAAAAACTGCACCCGGTGACGGTGGAAAAGCAATAGATAATTCAGGGATGAAAATTTCATCTCTATACGTTTTATAAGTTGCCAATAAACCTGGATAACTATGAGAATCCTTAAATTCAATTATCGGACTTTCAATGTCATAAAGTGGTACCCCTTTCATAAATAATATATTTTCAGAAAATATCTCTCCAAGTTCTTCACTAATACCTCTTTTCAAAGCGTCAATAGGTCTTTCTGCATTTGGATTAAACTTCTCACGTATACCTTCTGTATCTCTGGGGCGATACTCATCTTCTTGATTTATATGGCCTATTTCATATAAAGAGTACTCTTTATTCTCTCCATTATAAACACTAACGTGCAAAACACTTATTGAACGCGTTATCATGTTATCTATATATTCTAAGATGGTATCTTTATTAATAATTTCTGTTAAAAGATTATTTAAACTTTTAGTTCTTTTAGTCCCCCAAGATTCTATTTTTCCTTCTTCTACACCGTGATCAATCAAATGCTGTTTTAATCCGTCTATAATAAATTCATTACCATCCATTCCTGTTTTTTTCCATCCACCACCGCGTCGTCTTCTTGTTTTTTTAATTCTTTTTACGCGTGTATATTTCTTTTGTCTTCTCAACCTGTATCGTCTTTTTGTTTTACCCTTTTTCTTCTTTCTCATTAACTTATATACTATAGATATTAATTATAGTATAAAATTGAAGTATTATTGTTGATATTCAATAACATCATTATACAACCACAAATACAACATGAGCAAACAAACAGTAACCTTCGAATTGTCCGCTGTCCAAATGAAGAAATGGGGGCCCATTTTAGAAAACAAAGACGGTGTTAAGACACTAACGGGAGCTTTAAGGGATCTAGCTGTTCTTAAAAAATATAAAGAAAAACAAGTTTCTAAGAAAAAAATGTCATGCATTCAATCTCCTATTCCGGTAGAAGATAATTATAAAATACAACATTGGCAAAAATATAAAACCCAAATTGCAGAAATTTGCAAAATTTCCAGAGAAGTTTATTATGGATTCCCATTTTCAGGAAAGGAACATCATTTTCAATCTGCATTAGAAGAAGAACTGAGAGATGCAGGATATCATGTTCAACAAGAAGTGGCTAGATTATTACATTATACGAAACGAAATGGAGAGATAGTGCAATTACCGCATGATATCCGTGGCAGAGAAGATCTATTGCTCCCTAGAGAAAAACTAATTTTAGAACTAAAGCAGGTATCTAAACTAACGGGAAAAGAATTTGGACAAATTTGTCGGTATATGCAAGAACGATCCGATCATACAACCTGGGGCAAAGATACAAGAGGAATGTTAATTAATTTCGGAGACTATAGGTTGGAGTGCTGGTACCTATTTTATGACAAAACGAATGGTAGAATCTCAAGAATTCAAACTGCTATTTCGGATGCGATTGATATAGATACATTATTTGACACATATTATCAAAGAGGGTAAATCTTTAACGTGTATTTAAAAATATAAGAATAAATTTAAAATTTCTATGCAGGGACATGGCGCAATAGTGGCGCGTTAGATTGCAAATCTAAAGTATGCGATTCTAATCCACTGCCTTCAAGGGCTATACCATAGATTCGCGGTATCCCATGGGATCATTTGTTATTTCTTTATATATAACTTCTACCTGTCTATCACGTTGTATTTCTCTCTTAATTTTCTTACAACACCCACAACATAATTTGGATAGAAAATTGCCCATATTTATATATTATATTACTATTATATTAGTATGGCAAGGAAAGGTATTCGTAGTGCAACCGTTAGATATATGGAAAACGAATTGGAGCCTCAGGTTGAGGCATTGCAAAAAGAAATACCCAAATTGCAACAGGAAGAAAGTAAGATTCACCACCTTTTGGCAATGGTTAGTACCATTAGTTCACGTTTACAATTAGATAGGTCTAATGATCCCGATTGGAATGATTTAATGAGCAAATATGATAAGATTGTTGAACGGCTTATGTTTGTAAAGTTAAAGGAAACAGAAATAATTGCTGAATATAATTTGCTAGTAGATGTATTGGATAACAAATTTTCAAGAAAATCTTCTCGCAAAATAATAAAAAACTCACTGTGGAAGTCTGGTAATAATACCTTAAAAACAACATCGCCGAGTAGCAAAGGGGGGCGAACTAGGAGGCATCGTCGGGCAAAAATAGCAGGGAAAAGAAAATCTAGGAGACTTTAATTATTTGATATCTTATATTGTGACCAAGTCATTTTATTAACAACCCTTCGTTTCTTAGCCTGTTGTTTTCCATCTTCATTTTCATATTTCTTTTCATGTCGCAACGCACTATCGATATATAATCTCTTAAGAATTTTTCCAATTTCAACAGATGCCTCGTGTTGATTGGTTTCTCCATTTTCAACTTCTCTTAGTTTTTCAATAAAAGTATATAAAATATTAACATCCATTTCATCCTTCATCAAACGATTGAATATATTGGTATAATTATTCCATAAAAAATTGCAATGAGAAATAATAATTTCATTAAATTTGTTTTTGTCTGTTAAGCGGAGTCTTGAGTATTTTTGTTTTAAATTAATTAATTTTTCAACATCGTTTTTTATCTTATAACTGTGTCGTAATTGTCTAATTTTTGTAGTATTGTCGTCTGCGTCAAATTCTTTAAGCATTTTATCAAGATGTAATCTCTCGTTATCATTTAAATTACTCATTATGAATTATTTTATTATAATATCTTTATGTTCAAAAAATATTATTTATATTATATATAATGACTAAAAGTCTACCAAATGCATACCCGTCAATAGCGATTAGTGCTCACCTCACTAGTTTGGAGAAATCTGCCAGTGCGGGCTCAGCAGATGCAAAGAAAAACGCCACGAAACAAAATGATTTAAACAAGAACACTATGGCTGGTGGGAAGACAAAAAAAAAGCGAAAAAGAGGTGGGGCATGCCCTACCGCCGATGGTGCATCATTAATAGTACCAACTTTTGGGTCAAGTAACAATAAAAGCATACGACCCAACCCCAAACAAAATTTACAAACAGCAATGCAGCATGCCTTACAAGAAAATGCGAACAATAAAAGCAACGCAGGTGTAGAAAATTGGTCGGGAGGTGGCACAACTGCTCTAGGAGCCTTCGTGGAAAATTTAAACAATATGTCAACTAAAGAAAATAAAAAGGGGGGTGCGAAAAAAAATAGGACATCTAATAAAAGATGCTGTACTAATAGGTGCGGTTGTAAAAGAACTTGTAAATGTATGTGTGGAAAAACAAGGAGAAGAAGACGAAAATATCGGAAATCGCGAAAACGCAGAAAAAAAAGATCTAAAAAAAGAAGATCTAAAAAAAGAAGATCTAAAAGAAGAAGACGATAAAAGTATAACCGTAATAATGATTATATGTCAATTAATATGTATATATATATATAATATGCCAATTGTTGCTCAGGTGGAATCAAAGCGGTGTCTTTATTGCAAAGGATCTGGTTTAATTAAAAAAAGCCCGTTTGTTTGTATAGATTGTAAAAAACATAATTTATCATCTTGTATTTATTGTGAAAATGCGAATAAAAGTCACTACCGCGAATGTGAAAAATGTTATAGTACAGGAAAAGACAACTATCAAAATAGAAAATAATATTTAATTATTTGAGAACTTATAATTATATTCATTGACACCGAATATGCATGATTTAGTATAAGAGTAATAATAAAATAGCAAAATAATATATACATGACCAAACTTAAAGTTAATGAAAGAACTTACAAGGCAACAAAATGGACATATGCGTGGACAAAAATAGCATTAATTATTTTATATATTATTGGATTTTTGGGGTTATGGGGAGAAGCGCCGAGATATTTAAGAATTTTGGATGGAGTATTTAATGTTATTATGGGAGCAATATTGGTATATTTTTTTAACCCATTCAAGAAAACAATATGCAATAATTTTCATAGAAAAGTGGCATTTTCTGCTGGCGTTGCTATATTATTACAAACATCATTAATGCAGTATATAAATCCAGAAAGTATTGTTAAAAAGGCAATACCCAAAGTATAATAGTGGAAATATACTATTTATTCTCTCCTTGTTTTTCTTTTCCGCACTCTTCTATTACTGCGCGTTTTATTAATATTAAGGAATTTGAATATCTCTTTTCTAATGATTTTAAATTGTTTAATATCTCTTTTATTGATACGAGTTCTCTTAACTACATATTTATTATAACCTGAACCAGCTGTTAAATATTGATACATATATTGTTTAAATTTTTTATGTTCGGATAACGGGACAACCTTTCCCAGGTGTGAATCAAGATATTCATTAATCATTTTGTTCAACGGTATTCCATAATTATATGCATATAAATGCATGTATTTAATTTTTGGATGTATCATATAAGGATGAGACTGATCATCTAAAAAAATAAATTTTGCTTCCTTTCCATACCCCGTAGACTTTAAAAGATCAGAATACGTTTTACTATGCGTTGTACGTCTATTCGTTTTTTCATGTGGTCTCCATGCTGTTATAACTCTATCGAATAATTTATAGCGGAGTTTTTTTTCTATATATCTTTTAATTGTCATAGTCCATGATCTTGGGCCCATATTATTGGTATAAATTACAGCCTTTATACAATGATTTTTCTTTTTTTCAACTTTAATAGTTTCAAATATTTCCATAATCCCAGGTCGTAGAAACTTCCGCCATAAATCCAATAATTTGAAAATATACTTATCGGGAATGCGCGATTTACCTATTATTATCTGAAGACCATTTAAAAACATCGCTACTTCCTCAAAATGTCCTATAGTATCATCTAGATCAAAAACTATTACTTTTGTTACACATTTAGGCATTATATATTAAAGATAGAAGTTTAATTTATTATAAAATGACGAGAAAAAAAGATAAAAAGAAAGCTAAAAATACAAAAAAAAAGAAAGCAACGATACCTAAAGCCATAAGAGAACAAGTGTGGATTAAAACTTTTGGAAAAGAATTTGAACATAGTTGTTATATTTCATGGTGTAAAAATACAATTTCAGTATTTGATTTTCACGTTGGGCATGATAAACCCGAAAGTAAAGGTGGGACACTAAGTATAAATAACTTAAAACCAATATGCGCCCGTTGCAATTTATCAATGAGTGATAATTATACTATTAATGAATGGAACCAGTTAAATGGAGTTAAACAAACATGCTGTCTTTGCTTCTGAATTAATTATAATAATAATCTAAATTAATATTATAATGCCAAAAACCAGAAGAAGAGGTCGTTATAAACGCAGAGGAAAAGGGTCTCGTCGCAGAGGAAGTAAACGCAAGGCTGTTCCATGGGCTGGTTGGGGGAAGATTTCGCCCAAGGGTCGCGCCAGAACAATAATGCTTAAAAAATGCGGCAAAAAATGTTTCCTGGGCCCACGAAAAACCTTTCCAATATGCGCCAAAGGTACATGTAAGGTTAGCAAAAAGGGATTATATGCTGCTTATGTCAGATCAAGGCAATGGGGTAAAAAGAAATCTCATTACAAAGGTAAATCTCGCCCAACAATGAAACGGCGCATTTATACTCGTGTATCACGCATGGCTCGTAAGATGTTGAAATCTCGCGGTGCTTTTAAAGGAAAGTAATTTTTATAATCATAAATCAAAATCATCATCATCATCACTCATATCATGTATATTTTCTTCATCTGCGTCATGTGGAAATTGTATCTCTGAATCATCGGAATCATCTAATACTTCATTATATGTTTCTTCCTCTACATCCTCTACATCCTCTACATCCTCTACATCCTCTACATCGTCCAACTCTTCAACTTCGTCGTATGGTTGATCACTTGGAAGCGGCTGTGTATCACCGGGTAAATGCATAGGCTCGGCTGCTGTCTCTCCTGCACCAAAAACAAATATAGAACCATCAGTAATATTTTCATTTATGAATGAAAAAGCTGTTGTTGTATTCGTGGAATATGGTCTTGATGTAAAAACCACTCTTCGACCAGATAAAGGATTTTTAATAAAGTAATTTTTAAGGTCTTTAATTACTTGTCGTCTTAATCTCCGCCTTTTAACAGGATTGCAGGTATGTTCATACAACAAGAATTTATGAAGATACGGCGTCATGTTATATATAAATTCAGCTTTTGCCTTATTAGATAGTCCCATGCTTACAGATCTACCATTAAGTTGTCTTTCAAGTGATGATATCATTGCGACAATATCATAAAATATTATTTCGCTACCGCTACTCAGTACATAATTTCTCACCGCTGCTTCCTTAAGTTTCGGATAGGCTTCTTCCCTAAATAAATCTATATCCAACGAACAATTCCAAAATTGTGTAATAAGGGGCGGTATTGTAAAATTTGTTTTATACAATGCTACATAACAGGATGCTAAGTGCCCTTTATTAAATTTTAGATTTGTATATGGATTTTTGGGAAAACGCGGCGTGGGTGAAAATGAATTGCTATGACATAATGCAGTGTGCCATAGCTTAAGAAAATCAGTAATTCTAAATGTATATAATGTATTTTTTTGCAAAAGCTGTATTTTTTGATTTTCTGGAAAATTACAAAGAGAATTCATAAATAAATCCGTTTCCACAGATGAAATTATAGCCTTCTTCCATTTAACATATCTGACAAATTTTTTAAGCGCAAATACAACTTTTTGTATCTTTGAATATAAATGCATGACCAATACCTTTGTACCTTGACTGTAAAATTGGTTATTTACAATCAAGTTTAAATGTTTAAAAATATTTCCTCCGGTATATAACATAAAAAATTTTGAATTAAATATATCCTTTTCGTATTCTTCGGTCAATGTATTTAATTTATTATTATCAAGTAGTATCTTTCCAATATGTGCTATTATGGTCATAATATATATATTACATATTCATTGTTTAAATTATTTTATAAAGATGATTAAAACCCAGGATCATATTTGATATCAACTGTTCCCATATCTGAACTTTTAATTAGCGTTGAATCATCGCTAATTGTGATGCTTTGAATGGAACAAGCCCCCTCCGTAGTATTAATTCCAAGCATAGCTCCGATATCCTTTTTCTCTTCCATATCTTTTCTTCCAAGTTTTGCCATTTCATTAATATCCAACATAATCTGAAACGTACCCGTTCCAAAATATCCTTCCTGGCCACACATAACATTCGCCGATACTCCTGTCATAGGATCTAATTCAGCATGGCGAGCGGCCCTTAAGAACATTTCGGGGGTTTCTTCAAAAGAAGCCTTTGCGATTGGACCAATATCGTCATTATTAATACCATGTCTAAATACTGACACCATTTTAGCAGTCGCTGTTATTCTATCACATAACACAGACAAGTGATGATAGTTAATATAAGAAGCGTCTTCAAAGGCCTCCTCCAATTCATTATATATTGATTGTCTCGCAGCTTCAATACCAAGGGTACGATAAACTTCTTGTATGTCGTTGCTTGTCGTTCTTGAAACATCAATACCAGGTACTGTTAGTATATCTTGTAGATTGGAACCGACTGTGTCCAATACCCATATATCTTCTTTATCAAAATTACCATCTTTTTCAATTAACTGGTTAACTGACTTCCGAAGTATAACTTTTGGAATCTTTTTAACACCACGAAGAATAATATTGTGAAGCATATTATGTTGAAGATTTTTCAACTTATATATTTCATCAGATTGATCAAGTGACTTCTTTTTACTAGACGTGAGTGATTTATTCAATCTAATTCTCATAACAAGCTTATCAGCATTATAATCACTGTAAATGCATGATATTTCTCCTTTATAACTATGTGACACCGCGAAGTGAATATCATCCATAGTAATATTTTTATCAAGCATTGCTTCTTTGTCCATAACAAACCTAATAACCCATTTTGATTTAATTTCTTCATCACCATCATCTTCTTCGTCCTGACATTCTCTTACCATTTTGATATACTCAGCATATTCCTCCATAAGAGGTTTGTCATCCTCAATAAGAGTAACCATGTTATCTGGGTCAAAACAGATGCTAACTGATTTGGCAACATCATCCAAACACGTATATTCTAATGAATATTTCAATTCCTGCGCTCTTTCGATATCCGCTTGTTCTTTTCTTATTAAATAAACAGTGGTTGAAGGCTGTTTGGGATTTTCCGAAAGTGAAAGAATTTCTTCAATACGTGGAAGACCGCGAGTAACATTAGATTTAGATGCAACACCTGCAAAATGGAATGTATTTAATGTCATTTGTGTAGTAGGTTCCCCAACACTTTGGGCTGCAACCATACCAACCATATCCCCCGGATTACAAAGGGCATTCATATAAGAACTTTTAATTTTTGCACATAGAATTTCTAAACCTTTTCTATTAAATCTTTTAATTGCCAACAAATTTTTTGGCGAAAGGTGGTATTTATAAACAAGTTTGAATAGTTCAGTTGGATTTCCAAAAGTAATATTTTCCAAAGACCTGTAACTGTCATCAATGATTTGATACATCTCTAAAGGTGTGATATCCACAAGAGAGTTAGATTGATAACGAAGCTCCTTTGATATATTATTGATTATTCTCTTGAAATTCACAGGAATATTAATCATTGTATTATCCGAATTATGAAATACATGTTTTACCAGCTCACTTCTCATAGTAACAAAATAATCAATGATATCTCGGGTTTTTTCTTGCAATTCATTAGTTTGTCCAGGCATGCGTTTTTGTGCTGATTTTGTGTAACTAATACTAGTTGTATTATCTTCCGCATTCGCAATTGGTATGACAAAGTGGTTATAAATATCTTCCAGCGTCATCTCAGTAAGTGGGAAGGGTTGACTTTCAACTTTCATCGGATCAATATTGTCATCACCATATGCAAATTGGATAATTTTACCCATACCATTGCGCACAGTTCCATCATAATTAAACTTTAAATCTTCCAACGATTTAATAAGCCTCCTTTGTATATATCCAGTCTGACTTGTCTTTACAGCTGTATCTATTAACCCAACGCGGCCAGACATTGCATGGAAGAATAATTCTTCCGGAGTTAATCCTTGGATAAACGAAGATTCAATAAAACCACGCGCTTCAGGGGTATCATCAAATTTATTGTAATGAGGCAGCGTCCTATCTTGATATCCATATGGAATCCTTCTACCATCCACATTCTGTTGACCAAGACAAGAGATCATTTGTGATATATTAATATTGCTACCTTTACTGCCGGCGCTAACCATTATAACAAATCTATTATCCTTCTCAAGACTGTTTCTTCCAATTTTACCAGCTTGGCTCACTGCTCCTTCAAGTAGACCACTAACCTGTGTTTCAAACTCAACTTCATTTGTTTTACCGGTTTTATTTTCAAAAGCACCGATATGCGTTTCATTAATAAGATTAATAACTGCCTTTTTCTTCTGCAAGATTGTTTCTGCAATCTTGTCATTTGTTTCTTTATTCGCAATAAGATCGCTAATACCGACACTGTAAGAGCTTGATTTCATATAGTCAGTAACAACATCCTGTAGATTATTAATGAATCTTGTAGCTGCGTCAAATCCGAAATCATTAAATATAGTTTGAATAATTCCTTTGGTACCAGATCCTAGTACCGATTTATCAATTTGTCCTTTTAAGAATTTCCCAGCAACAATATTAATCACATTGTTCCCATCCTCAGTTACGGGTTGTCCGTTTGAGAACTTGGCACTTAATGGTGGCAAAATTTCACTCAGGAGTTCAAATGAGGTAATTTCGGAACCAGCATTTTTAAACAATGACGGATTAATATTTGGAACGCTCATTAACAAGTTCATTGCTTGTCGCATATTAAATTTGATATTTGGTCTTGTCAATCTGAAACTTCCCAAAAGAGAGTCTTGGAAAACACCAACAATTGATTTATTATTTGCAGGACTAATAATCTGCCGTGGGACTGCAGCCAAAAGTCTTAATTCAACCGCACTTTCATCATCTTGTGGGCCATGTAAATTCATTTCATCTCCATCAAAATCTGCATTATAAGGTTTGGTAACCGCAACATTCAACCGGAACGTTGAACCCTCTTTCATCACCTTGACAAGGTGACACATCATGGACATTCTATGAAGCGTAGGTTGTCTGTTAAATAGCACAGGATCTCCATCCATTAAATGTCTATGGAGAATGTCTCCATCAGATAATTCTATATTTTCTCTGTCCGTATATCTTAAAGATATCGACTCTCCTGATTTTTTTTGAAGAATTTTTGCCCCCGGGTATTTATCAGGACCATTGAGCATTAATTTTGTCAAATATGCTTTATTTCTAGTATTTACAACAACAGGCACTGTAATATTTTCTGCTATTTTCATTGGTACTCCCAATTCCTCAATTTTGATATTCGGATCTGGCGTAATAACACTTCTGGCACTGAAGTCGACACGTTTTCCCATAAGATTTCCACGAACGCGTCCACCTTTTCCAACAAGTCTGTCCTTTACTGATTTCAATGCCCTTCCGCTCCTTTGAGCAACAGAAGCCACCCCAGGGATACGATTATCAATCATGGTCGCACAATAGTATTGTAAAACTGTGTGCCAGTCATCTAGAACCTTTGCCGTAGCGTTCTGTTTCATTTTTTCATCCAATGTTTTATTAGCCTTAATAATATTAACAATAATATGAGATATATCATCTTCGCTGCGCTGTTGAGCATCATGTTTCACCGAAGGTCTCAACGAAGGAGGCGGTACTGCTAAAACTTGACAAACCATCCAGTCTGGTCTTGAATAAAGAGGACTAAAACCCATAAATGTAACATCTTCATCCGAAATTCTACGAAAGATTTTAAGAACAATCTCTGGCGTAAGTTTCATTGTTAATTTCTCCTTAATACTACCATCTTCATCGGCAATACCTTCAATATTTGGCCATTCTGCAATTATAGTCGCCAAACCCTCTTTGTAAACCTTTTTAGGTTGTTTACAACCACAGCCATCGCATGTGTCGTCCCCGCAACGAGTTATTTTATTTGCAATAGGAAAGACTTTTAGCCACCTTTTCCTAGAAGCAAGTTCCAGAAAATGTCTATATTTATCTTTTGAAATTAGCAATTTGCTACATTTGATACAAATACATCTGAGGATTTTAAGAATAGTGTTTAAATATTGGATATAAAAGATAGGTCTGGCCAATTCAATATGACCGAAATATCCAGGCGTTTGCATATAATTAAGACCATCGGTAGGACATATAAGCCCCGGATCGAGAACACCCATGCGAGGATCAAATAATCCACCAATTACTGGCTTGTTATTTACATAAGTATCCCTACTCACGATATTTGCCACGGATCCTTTTCTAATCTCCTCTGGTGAGAGAATACTAAACTGCATACCGATAATCCTTGAAGGATTCATTTTTTCTTTGGGAGTAGCCATCTTTATATTACTAGTAGAATATTTAGATTGTTTTCAATTTATCTAAATTAGTTTTCAAAAGTATAAATAATTTGATTTATAAAAGTATAAATAATTTGATTTATAAAAGTATAAATAAATTGATTTATAAAAAAGTATAAATATATATATCAGTATAATTCAAGAATGCCAAAATCAAAAGACTCTGATCAAGAAAGAAACACACCAAAATCAAAAGTTCCTAAAAAACCTAAAAATGATAAAAGATCCAAGAAAAATCGCAAAATTAAAAAGGTAAAACAACAAGATTCCGATAGTGATTCAGAATGGTTGCCAGGAGATGAGGTTGATGAAATTAGTACAATAGAAATGCAGCAGTTAATGCAAAAAATGTTTCCTTCTAAAGCTGGCAAAGAACGATTGAAAAAATTGGAAAAAATAGAGACTATTAAGAGTAATAAAATCAAAAAAAATACACTAAAAAAATTAAAAAAAAAGAAAGACGATGTTTCCGATGATGAAGAGGCTGCTTTTCTAGAACTATGTCAAAATGTTATTAATAAAAAAGAAAGTTCTAAAAAAAAAGAAGAAGAGGATTATGAAGAATATGATGATGAAGATGAAGATGAAGATGAAGACGATTATCAAGATATCAATGGTCATTTAGTAGAAGAAGATGAGGATGAGGATGAAGAAGAGTTTGATGAGGATGAAATCATGGACATGCTTGGTAAAAATATGCAATTCAATATAGTATTCACTGTTCCCGGTATGGAAACAGAAGAATCCCACTTGGAGGATGACGAAGATCTTTCTAGTAATGAAAGTAGTGAAAAAAAAGAAGAAAACAAGGAATTAGTTGTAGGAGATAAAGTTATTGTTAAAGCGCGCGACTGGCATGAGTCTTACACGGGAAAAATTATTAAGATTGGAAAAAGAAATCACTACGACGTTTGTCTTGATGACAAGGAATTGGAACAAACAAAATGGAAACATATCCATAGAAAATGGATTACAAAGAAAACGCCCGAAAAAATGAGTCATTTAAAGATGGTAGAGGATCTTGGAGAGCTAATGACGATTCGAAAAAACAAGGGAAAAAATGCAGCGATGGAGTATCTTGATAAACTTTCAATTGCGGCTAAAAAGGAAAGCCAAATTGAATTAAAAAAGGAAGAAGAAAAGGAAAAAAATAAGAATGTTGTGAAACTGCAGAAGTTGTTTCGGGCAAAGGGAAATGCAAAAGATGAATTAAAATTCTTTAAGGGATTGGAATTAACAGCACAGAAACACATTATTGAAGAATTAAAGGCAGTAAATAAATTTTCCAATGTTGACAAACCATATAGAATTTCACTTCTAGAATCAAATATTCCCATTGAATTCAAGGCCGTCGCGCTTAAAAAGTTAAATATATTAAATTATATGGACCCAAGTTCTAGCGAGTATTACAAAATCAAACAATGGGTTGATGGATTTATGCGGATTCCATTTGGAAAAACCACACATCTCCCTGTAAAACTTTCCGATGGACAAGACTCTTGTTCCAAATTCATGGAAGAAGCAAAACAAATCTTAGATGATTGTGTCTACGGACTCAATGATGCTAAAATGCAAATCATGCAATTTCTGGGACAACTTATTGCTAATCCAAATAGTGTAGGGTCTGCTATCGCAATACAAGGTCCACCTGGTACCGGTAAAACAACTCTTATCCGTGAAGGAATTAGCAAAATTCTTAAAAGACCTTTTGCTCTAATTGCCTTGGGTGGCGCAACAGACGCATCGTTTCTTGAAGGCCACTCATACACGTATGAAGGTAGTAGTTGGGGGAAAGTAGTTGATATTCTTTTGAATAGTAAAACAATGAATCCGCTCATATATTTTGACGAATTGGATAAAATTTCAAGTACACCTAAAGGCGAAGAGATCACCGGAATTTTAACGCATTTGATTGACACTTCGCAAAGTGATCAGTTTCATGACAAGTACTTCTCTTCGGTATCTTTTGATGTTAGTAAAACACTGTTTATCTTTAGTTACAATGATGAGAAAAAGATCAACCCAATTCTCAAAGATAGGATGTACAGAATTCATACGGCTGGATACAGTACGAAGGATAAACTTGTTATTGCAAAGGATCATCTTATCCCTAAAATTGCTAAAAATATCAGTTTTGAACCAGATAGTGTTCAAATTGATGATAAAACATTAACACATATTATTGATAAATTTACAGAAAAAGAAAAGGGTGTTAGAAATCTAAAACGTTGTCTTGAAATTCTTTACACAAAGATAAATCTGTATAAGATGATGAAGCCAGATAGTAAATTATTTGATGGAGAAACAGTATTGGAAATAACTTCGCCATTTACAGTTACCGAAGATATTGTCAAAAAATTAATCAAAGCAGAAGATTTTAATACAGTTCCTTTCGGAATGTATATTTAAAATCGCATAGTATTGCGACGTCTAGATAAAACTTGCATTCTTTGAGATTCAATATACTTATAATACGCATATTGTTGAGGGGTAACAGAAATATATCTTACATTTTGTACGGGGGCTTTTTTGGTTTTGTGACCATTTAATTGATAAACATTACGACTAGCGTTTCCTCCACCACAAGCTGAACAGGGCATATATTATAAGTAAACATTTAAAAGTATTTTTCTGTTAAGTAATATTAATGGCAAATAAAATAGATGTTAAATTTTGCATCGAGATAAAAGATGAACTTGTTTCAGAATTAAAGGATATGAGGAATGCTCTATTTTATAAAGAAGATGAAATCAAAAAGTTAAAAGAAAACATAATGGAAAAAGAGGCCCAAGTTAGAAAAATGCGAGTACGCATTGCCGAAAATTGTCAACACGAGTGGGAAACAGATTATATCGACTGTATGAATGGGTATCAATTATCCGTCCCCATAAAATACTGCAAACTATGCGAATTAACTGATACAACATGATCCGCAACGTAAAATAGAATCTCTTCTTATATGATAACAGTTTCCAGAGTAATTACTCTTATGTTGTTTACAAAAATTACAAAATCCTTCACTATTCCAAATATGAACTCTACATGGTGTTCTCTCCGACATCCCCCCATAATGTAAAATGAATGGTGCTCCGCATTTTCCACATGTTGCACTAATTTGTTTTTTTTCACGTTCTTTAACATAATAACTCATGTCTAATAGACTATTATGTTAAATTTTTATATATTTTATTTAAAAAATCTCATGTCCACTTCTGTTCCCACCGCGAGCGTTTATGTAATCAACCTGTTCTTTAGTAACGCATGCGCATCCATCTGCAGAACTAACGGACGAAAAGGGAGGTACGCAACATTCTGGTTTAAACTCGTTATCTGCGAAAAAGAACAACTCGCCTGGAGGCAACGGTAGTTTCGGTCCTCGGTTAGAATCAATATGAGGAGACATGGATTGCAATTTACGATCTCCATATGAACCCGGAACGCCTCGGGACATATTATATTTAGTTGGCGCCCCCATAGAATCAAACCCTTCTTTCACATCTTTAATACTAACTTTTGCGCAAGAACAAATTACAAAACATCCAATCATAATACCCACCATTAAACAAAGGGCAACTACCAATGGTCTAAATTTTATTCCCATCAATTTCATTTCCATGCTATACATAATTCATAGATAAAAAATTACTCTCTAAGACATTCTATTGGATTTTTAGATTTCCATAGTAAGGACCTTATACCACTATTATAATCCAGTAATTTAATATCATTTACTAAAAATGAACCAGAATTAGTAATTATATTATACATATATTTACTCTTTTTCATAGTGTAGCTATCTAATTTACATAGCGGTATAACTCCTAAATCTTTTGAAAGCAATTTAAGATTTTTAGTTCCTATTATAGTTGTTTTTCCAATCTGGTATTTTTCAATAGATTTAATATTTTTTCCGTCTATTTTTATAACTCCTAAAACCCGCTCTCCAAATTTAAGTTGATCGTTAATTTTCAAATTTTTAATTTTAACCGAACGACCATCGTCCAGTTCAATTTCCATTTCTCCGCTGACCGCTGGCTCCAAAGCTTCATGAATAAAGCTCTTCATATTATTATTATCATTTTCAGAAACAATATAACGTAAACTAGCTAAATCCATTTCATCAACATCGTCGTAATCAAAAAATACAATATTCTTAATAGGAATACGTTTTGTGGTCGTATTAATACAATATAACTTACCACCCCTGTAATCTTTAACAAAATTACTATCAGGATGATCTTTTACTGGTATACAACCATATACCTCATGTACAATCCTGTGATTACCCGTTACTCTAATCCCATATAATTCATACATTTCTTCATTATTATCAGTTGTTTGAATCAGAGATGTCACCACGCCACCATCCATTAATTTATCGCCGATGCAAATATTTTCAATTCTAACATTTCCTTTATTTTTAATATTAATTAATGTTCCGCGATCAAAGCAAAAATGCATTTTTCTATTTTTAAACCCTTCGTTTTTATTGGCATTTTCCCTCTCATATTCTTTTGTCTTTTTTTGTACCATTATTAATCTTTTTCTATGAGCAGGTACCTTGCTTGTTAATTTTACGATATCTATAATAATAACAATAATTGGGATAAATATTGCAAAAATGGCAATCATAAAAGTCGTCGCGGCTATGGCCAATGCGAATTCGGGGATTGCTAAAACCCACCCAAAAAAGGGAATTGTCATTTCCGTAAATGCAGTCAAAAGCATAGCAACAACAAACCCCGCTACAGATATTAGAATGAAAATAACAACAATTAAAAATAAAAACATAAAACTATTAATAGATAAAACGCCTCCTAATGCGGTAAATAACCCCATTGTTGCAACACCTCCTACTCGTTTTAACGAATCCATTGATTTGATTAATACTTTTTGGAGAGGGAGTAATACGTTTAATAATTTATTGAAAATTTCTGTGAAAAGACCCCCTGCCATACCCCTAATGCTTGCAAAAAGACTTCTCGCGTCATTAATACCATTTGATATACTTTGCAAAGTTCCCTGTAAAACAGATTGAGTAGCACTTAGCCCCGCCTTTTCAACATTTACAGCCCCTTTAACAATCTCACTTAAGCAATATCCAAAATTTTCTGCTGTATACTCCCACTTTGACCCTTCCGGTGGAGCATTTATTATACCAGCAAACGGCATTACAAGCGGATTACATCTAACATTTTTCCAATCTTTTTTTAATGCTTTTATATCTGTCATGAAATAGTGATATCCGAATATTGATCCAAATAAACCAAGAATAACACTTGTTAAAATAACAGAACCACCATATTTATCAAGATAACCCTCGTTCTCATATTTTTTCTCAATGTGTTCTTTCCAATTATTAACTGACATATTAATATATATATATATGTCGGATATTAAACCTTATTATTATACAAATTTGCAATTATAATTTTCCAAAAGATAATAATTCTGCAGCATCGCCAATCACATTCATCGTACCAACAATAGGACCCTTCACAATACTATTTCCAAGCATATTTTGACCACTTAACATATACAACATAGTTGCTACAATTCCTAAAATCTTCATTATCATATCTTTGAAACCAATAACAAATTTTTGAAACTCAATAAGCACGTTTTGAAAAACACCGAATACATTCATAAATTGTCCACCAATTGCGGGTCTGAAACCACCTTGAAAACTCCTTAAACTATTCATACCATCGCTCGCATGAGCAAGTCCCGAATTTAACATTGAATGTCCTGCATGCAAATCCGCTGTAAGGTAGGCAACAGTACTTTTATTCAATTGTCCTATGCATTGGGAAAAATTTTCTTCAGTATCATGTCCAAAATATCCTGCAAATGGCATTATCATCGGATTGCATCTATATTCCGGCCAATTATTTTGAATATTTTTAAATCCCTTTGAAAGGTAACTTACTAAACTACACATAAGAAAAATAAAAATGATTAATAATGATAAGATTATGTCACCGAACTTCATATTAAAATATATTGTGATTTTAATATTTCATTATTTGTTGTATATTGGAAGAGTCCTCGCACTCGCATCCGTCGCCTCGATAAATTTTGGCATCCATTTATAAGGCATTATATTTTTAGTATAACTCTCATCGCCAAAGTGTGAGTGGAAAATATCATCATAATACCTTTGTTCTGATCCCTTTTTTTCCATATCTGGATATATTAAATGAGTGTGTCTCTGAATAACTTCAAACCAGGATTCCTTCTCTGTACTGACACCGTCGCTGAACGCCTCTTTCCTTCTCCATAAAACATTATCTGGTAAATAACCATTCTTAAATGCGTGACGCAAAAGATACTTTTCCGGTTTTGAACCATTGCAGTGATTTCTAATATGCGAAGGGATTGATAAATAACTTTGGATAAACCCCCTGTCTAAAAATGGCGTCCGTGCTTCCAAACCATGCGATGATATAGATCTATCCGATCTTAAAACATCAAAAAGATGTAGATCTTTGAGTAATCTTTTACACTCAATGTCAAATTCAATTGACCCGGGGGCATAATGGAAAAATAAGTATCCACCCGTTAATTCGTCACTACCATCTCCGTTAAATATCACTTTGGCTGAACTATTTTCTTTGATATACTTACAAATTAAATAATTCCCTACACTTGCTCTTACTGTCGTGGTATCTTTACTTTCAATGGCATAAATTACCTCAGGTATAGCATTTAAAAATTCTTCTTCTGTACATTTAACCTCATGGTGCGTTGTTCCCAAAAATTCAGCCACTTGTTTTGCATATTTCAGATCTTCAGACCCTTCTAAACCTATACTCCAAGTATTCACCATCTTTGCACCATCTTTGCCATGTTTTTCCTTATAAATATTAACAACCAATGAACAAATCAAACTACTATCCAATCCTCCAGATAATAAACACGCAATTTCTCTTTCTGTATTATCAACCCTCTTTTCCACAGCTTGTTTCAAACTACTTCGTATCAACTCATCTGTTTGTGAAATCTTTTTAATGGCGTGATTTTCAAACACTTCGTTGGTGAAAAATGGTTTTATATCCCGACAATCGTGACCATATTCTTTATAGGATATTGTCATATAATGTCCAGGGGGAAATGCTTTTGGAGGCATCCTCGTTTTAAACGTTTCAGGTGCCATTTTAAGCTCCGAAGCAAACAAAATACAGTCTAAATAAACATTATTATACCACATAAATAAGGGTCTAATACCTATTCCATCACGCGCAACATACATTTTTTTATTATCATGATCAACCAAAATGAATGCAAAAACGCCATCCAACAAATGCAATGTATTGGCAATGCCATATTTTTTGTAAAGGTCTATAATAACTTCACAATCTGACCCCGTTTTACAATCAGATCCACTCATCTCTATCAAATGTCTCCAGTTATAAATCTCTCCATTGCAAATCAATGTGCAGTTATGTTTATGCATAGGCTGTCCAGATGAATCATTCGTAAACCCATTAATAGCTAATCTGTGGAAGCCAAAAACTATATCATCGCGAATAACCAATGTACTTTTCTCCGGACCCCTTCCCGATCCCTTATCAAATGTTGATTTGATTTCCTTCAACTTATCTTCCCCGATTGCTCCACCATTTAACATGCAAAAAATTCCACACATATATAATATTATTACCGGCCATACCTTTAGGTATTTTCACTATATTATAATCTTGGTTTAATATAAGATGCAAGGTGTCGTAAATGGAGTTTTTTATTGCCAACAAGGTAGAACGCAGGAATTAAGTGACCGTATATATTCTAGAAATACCACAGGGGCACCAATTAAAATGAGTTACAGTATAAGAAGTGTCCCTACGCGCTATGTACATATGCCTATTTTAGATACTAGGAAAGAGGCAACGGTTGCATGTAAAGATAACGCAACCTATAATACAAATACAATGTTTACACCTGCCAGTTCATTACCTTTTAATGGTTATCAGGCAAATATTGATATTGAAACCAAATTAAGAGATACAATTTTTCCTCTACAAGCTTGTCCACAAGCGTACTTTGTTCCCGACTCAAAAAGCGATATGTATAATTCTTCATATCTTACATCAGGAAGTAGACCGGTGGTCATGACAAATCAGCTACTTTTTAAAGAGGACAATTTCTCTCCATTCAATCCAAACACATGCAACACTGGTCATAAGCTATTCAATAATCATACCAGAGTTCAAATCAGGGATTTATAATAATCTTTATAAACTCAGTATCATTTTCATTTCTATAAATATATCGCACTGTTAGTATAATACCGACAACAATAAAGTATAATCCTGAAACACCTAAAGTATATTTATACCTATTCTCATCATTTATTTCTTGATCACAAAAAGCAATATATGGATCTATAATATTGGTATCGTCATGTGATAGTTTATATTCAACTATTGATAGAAAACATCCCCGGAGATATAGAAAAAGTGCTAGTGAGGCGAGTAATGGTATCAAAGCTATTGTCGCAAACTTAATGGGAAGAAGTAAAAACAATATTAAAAAATACCATGGAGTGTGAAAATGTAATGATTTTAATAAAAATCCGCTTAATTTATCGGGTAAACCAGTACTTCTCATATTACCTAACATTCCATCTACTAATCTAGTCCTAATAATTTTATGCAATAATTTTGGCCTCGGTGATTTTTTTTTAGGAGTTTTTTTCGGCTCAGTTTTATCATTCATTTAAAGTATTATAATATTTATGAAATTCGTCTTCTACGTAAATATTATAACGGATGCTTTATATATCTTATGTCTGGGAAAAACGACAAATCGCAAAAACCAAAAAAGTCAAAAAGAAAAAAGGTTAATTATTACAACACTACAAAAAAAAATAGAATTTTGATAACTAATTCCCGAGAGTTATTGAAATGTATTACAATGAATTATATATTTATTATCGTTATTTTACTTTGTATATACGCATTGAATTATTATGACACGCAAAAATATGATTATGTGACCAGTTTGTTTTCGTTTTCTCTTGCTATGCTCATGGGATGGACTATACATTATATATCGCATGCATTTGACTTTGATGAATTATATGATAAGTGCAACTTTCAACCTTTTAAATACATAAAATCCAATCCGAAATTGGATAAGTATCTTCGGTTATTTATATTATATACATTTGATTTTCATGATAAAATTCACCATGATTCTAAAATTAATAAAAGCACATTAAATGTTATTATTGAAGCCGTTCAAAATATCTTAACACAGGGAGGCTTGTTAATTATTATTGCAATATTTACAAAAATAAATTTAGATAAAACGGCCATTATGCTTTGGGGGCTAATGTATTCAACAGTTCATAATATAAATTATCGATTAGAATGCAATTCGCAACATGAAAATCACCACATTGATCCTAAAACGAATTATGCGTTAGATGTTTTTGATATAATTTTTGATACTAAATACGATTTGAATAATATTGAGAATCTTAATTTTAATTGGGGAATAAATACTACAATTATTACGTTTTGTATGATTTATTTTAATCTGTATATTTAATAATGGATATTTCTTATAATAAAGTTGATTTACAATATTTCATGAATCCTGCTTTTTCATCAATCATGGATAAAAAAACACCTATTGACGAAGAATTAAAAATAAATTTAAAAATGTACAAAAAGAGAATTTTTCTTTTAACAAAAGAATTTTTAAATGACAATACAACACAAGATCTACGACTTAATTCATTGTTTGATATATATGCCTCAAATTGTATTGAATATTTTAAATTTAACGATAAGAGAAATGATATTCAAAAAGATTATGAAGATTTAGTTTTAAACCCCGTTGATTCATCATACAATACCATTAATCAAGATCCCAACAATTATATAATGAAAAAACCAACCACTCATGTCCCCAAAATAACAGATCATATTGATATAAAATCAACAAAAACCAAAAAAAAAATTATAATTCCAAAAATACGACATGTTAAAAATAAAAATATGAAATTTAAGAAGAATATTAATAAAAAATAAGAGTAATATACATATATGAGCTATAAAGAAAGACATTATCATGGTCATAATAAAACACGTAAAAAATTTAAAAAGGCCAGTTGTTCGCCCAAAAAAGATGGTACGGCTTTAGATTATTCATGTTATACTGCAAGTGCGCTTCATAATCTTAAAGAAGTTTGGAATGCGAGGCATCCCGATGAGACCATTGATACAAATAACCCACGTAAAATATGGGAAAAGTTGCGAAATTATATGAGCGATAACTGCGAATCCGAGTTGTGCTGGCTCCGACATCAATGTATTAAACATGATGTGGATAAATCTCTTATGGGAAAGATGTTTGCACCAACAAGCCCTCGCGAATGGAAAAAAAATCCACAAGAATGGTTGACCACGGTAGATATTCAAAAAGTTATGAGTCAATGGGAAAAGGCAATGGATTATTTTAAATTTATAGGCCCTTCACCAATTGACTATGATACGCATCAGGTTTTTGGCGAATGCGTATGGGAAGAAATCTGTAAATTTGATATTAAGGATATGCTAAAAAAGGGAAAAAAACACATCGGTCTAATATTTAATTTAGATAAACATACGCAACCTGGATCTCATTGGGTAGCACTACACATTAACATTCCAGATGAAGAAATATATTTTTTTGATAGTTATGGTGATGACATCCCTGGTCAAATACATAAATTTGCCAAAACAGTTAAGAAACAAGGAGAAAGCGTTGATTTGGATTTTGATATTAAAATCAATAAAAAAAGGCACCAATATAGCAACAGTGAATGCGGTATGTATTCACTGTATTTTATCATTCAACTGCTTCATGGGACACCTTTTAAAACTTTCCAAATTGAAAAGGTACCAGATAAGAGAATGATAAAACTAAGAAAAGAGTATTTTAATTCGCATGCATAAATACATAAAGATTTATACTTAATGTATTTATATTATGGCTGTTAATAATGAAGGAAATAAAGATTTGTTATCTCAAATACTTGATAAACATCCACTAAAAAAAGAGAAACCAAAATTATTTAATAAAATACTCAATGCAGAAGTTGAAAAGGTGCACTCCAATAGATTCCATTTTAATAATAATTTAACCGCGATGAATAAAGAAATACTTCGCATATTTCAAAATATGGCATCAACTATAAATGTTCAGCCAAAAAAACACCCCAAAAGCAAAAATTGGTCCGCTCAACAAGCCGCTAAAAACATGGATGACCATACACCTGTCCCACGCATTAAGATTTTTGAGACCAGACTAAAAGAACAGCAAGAACATTTTAATAATATGATTAAAGCAGATGTTCCAAAAGAAATTGATTTTACTGACAAAGCCGTTTCCGGTGATTTAATAACCAATACAACAATAGATCAAACTATGCAAAAGCGACAAGAGGAGTTGAAACGAATAATGTCTGATTATCAGCCAAATAAAAAGGCTACGGAAGCTTGGATAAAAGGTGAAGCACAGGCACCAGAACAAGTAACTTCGAATCATTCAATAAAAATATCACCAACATCAATAGTTAAAAAATCAACATCGTCGCCAAATTCTAAGCGTGTATCATTCGAGATTCAAGAAATACCGGATACAGCATCTTTATTTAATAAGTTAAAAATTAAACCAAAGGAAACAAAACCCATTGAAAGTGATAGTGATTTTTTAAAGCAGATAATTCAAAACCAAGAAAAAATTATGCGAGATATTAAGAATATATATGATATTATTAATAAAAAATAGATTATTTGTTTGTCTTTTTTAACTGTCTCGTAGCCGGATCAATACGAAGATAGCCAATAAAGGTTGGTTGCCCCATCTTCGTTTTAACAGCTCTCAGATAACTTTCATAGTCATATAATTCACCTTCTGGGGCTCTATTGGCAGGAAGACGTTGATTAAAACGTCTTAATGCATATCTTACCCCATCCAGTTTCACCACCTCAGCCTTGAACACTGTTTTTTTTTTATTTTGTTTCTCTGTTTTATCACTAATTGTTGTTGAATAACTAGGCGTCATTGTAAATTCGTCAGGAGTTGGGACACCAAATGACATACAGACAACAGGGTCTTTATCAGTAGCCCTTGCGTGGAGAGAACAATCTATAGATGAACTCTTGACAGCCATCAATATTTGTTTATTGATATCTTCTTTAATATTAGATATTTCCCATAATGCCTGATCGCTTGTTAAAGGTGTTTTCCTATCTATTTTACTAACATCTTTTCTAAGAAGATTTCGTATATCTCGTATCCCCCCTGATTCCGCCGGAACGAGCTGTTTTTCTGCAAATTTCATTAGATAAATATAAACCTTTACATTTCTCTCACTCTCGGGCAATTCATTGTGACTACATATTCTTCTTGCTCTTCCGATAACCTGTTCTACTCTAACAGGATGCCAGTATGGTTCCATGATATGAACATATCTGGTATTTTTTAACGTAATACCTTCGGCACCACTACTCGTAATCATAAAAATTTTAATAATTTCACCATGATTATTATCAGATGATATAGATGTAACATATTCACGGATCGTTGAGGGTATTTTATCCCAAGTACCGTTGAATACATTTCTAATAATCTCTTTCTCCTCACTATCTTCAGTACCAGTATAAAGTGCGAACATTGGCTTCCCTCTATCCTCCTCAGGAATGGTTACTTTCCAAATCCCAGCATCACTTTTTTTTATCGTGAATCTTGCAAAACCATTCTGTTCTAGAACTAAGCTGAATATTCCTATCCCTTCCAAAGTTCTAAACTGTGAATAAATAAGATGCAAACCGATATTTTCAACATCCATTATCGTGTCCAAAATCTGTTTAAATTTTGGACTATAGATCTCCAACCCTTTAACACTAAGATACTCGGAAGCACCAACCTGTAATGCCTCTAGAGCTCTATCTATGCGAGCAGCATAGGATGGATCAGCTGTTTGTTTCGCTAGTTCAGCAACCGCGTTCATATCAGACTCATTATGAATGCCATCCTTTTCAAGCCTTTCTTGGAGAGAAATTGCGTCTAAATCATCTTCGTCTACCCCATCTTGCATTATCGTTGTTTTTAGATCCTGATCTTCTTGCGGTTTAGGTCTCGGAATTGCTCGCGGGAAGACAAAATTGCAAAATGCGCGACTAAAAATTCTATACGTAGAAACACTATCGCCATATATACCATCGCTGGACGCCTGTGCTTTTTTCCTCTTTGCATTCTTTGATTCCATCGCTCTTTCTCCTTCACGAGCTGTTTCATATAAACCAAATTGATAATCACTCATTGGAATTTCTGCTATTATTAAATCATTTTCAATGTCAAATGCAGGCATGAGCTGTTCTTGTGCGCTTCTAAAATAAGATGTTAATCCTAAAATTCGTTTCTGGAAAAGGTTTAGATTTTTAATATCTCCCGTTTTAGGATTAATAAATAATCCGTTAAATTCATCAAGAGTATCAGGTAGTGCTGTGAACAAATCTACTTTCGGGTTGCGCATTGGTTCAATATCATTAGATCTAAGGAGCGCCATACATTTCCCAACAAATACACTATCTGACATAGGTATACAATATCCCCTATCCCCACAAATAAAACCCCGCTGACAATCTCTTCCGCGATTTTTAGGATTACATTTATTGCCGCCTCGGTTTCTTTTGACGCCTTCATAATTCCCATCACGACCTTTGGTCGATACAAATCCAAATGGGTTTCTGGTAATAACAATTGTCTTTGAACTAGCATTATATTTAACGTAATCATGAGTAATCATTGATGAGAAAATTCTTTCTATTGATTTTTGATCCACTCTTTGTTTTGATTGAACATTTACATAAAATGTGAACGTTTTAATATACCCTCTAAGCATGTTAAACATAATCCCAATCTCATTCGGATAATTAATAATTGGAGTACCTGTTAAAAATATGATTTTACAATCCGTTGCACTCATTAAATATTGATAAAGTTTATATGACAAAGAATCCTTTTTTTTAATTTTATTTACAATTCTACTAACAAAATTATGCGCTTCATCTATAATAATAACCTTATTATCAAAAGGGTTGACCGTGTCATCTCCGCCCGTTAATTTTGGAAGGTGGCTACTTCTCAATCCGTTATAATTTAAAAATGCATATTTAGCACTTATCATGGCATCAATTTGCCTATTTAATTTCATTTTAGCAGGTGTCGTGAGTGTTTTATAATTTGCCTCTTTCTTCATATTTACCAACCAAGCGCCACCTTCTGTTGCGACAAAGCCTTCCGGTAAATGTAATAATTCGCTTAATTTTCTCTCCAAATCAACATTGCCGTTTGTTTCAATAAATTCCCAAAATTGGTTTAATCTATATAAAGGATCGCCGCACATCTTTAATTCACTCATATAATTTTGCCGCAAAGATGCAGGAGTCATTACTACTATCTGCTTTTCGGTTTTAACACCTTCTGCGATACTTATTGATGCGCATGTTTTTCCGGCACCTAAACCATGGTATAATAATAATCCGCGATATGGAGAATACAAGTTTATATAATCTCTCACAATAGCCTGATGGGTCATTAAAGAAAAAGCACCACTGCCTCTATCACAAGATACATTCTTCCTCTCTTCTTCTAAAGCTTGTCTATATGGTTCAAATAATGAATTAATGAAGTTTATAAAGATCTTCCTATTGTTCATATAATACGAACTCGCCCTCAAATTAATCTTTGGTACATTCGGCCACATTCTATCAACTACTAATGTATCCCCAATTTTAATTTTACTTTGAGGAACATCTGATCTACTTCTAACTTTCACTTTTCCTCGCCTTTTCGCTGATACTTTTATACTCTTTGACATTGGAATTTGTTCAGGTTGAGTAGGTAAATTAATAGCAGTTATTGTTCCTTTTAAAATATTTTTACCTAATTTAATTTTGCGTGGCTTTTTTACCGTGCGTCTGATTCTAACTGTCGTTGGTCCACGTTTTGAAGACACGTCTTCCTTTGTTTCAACAGGCGTCAATACTGTTCTGGTTATCGCGGCCTTTACAGGTACTATTTTTGATATATTGGAAATTCTTGCTTTCTTTATTTTTTGCAGCGCATCCTTTCTATTAAAATCCTTATCACGTTTATCTATCACAGCAACCGCTATACTAACATCAACTTGCTCATTAGGTATTACAATTTCAACATTCTGTTTCTTTTTGGGAGCCGGCTTTTTAAATAGACCAAATTCAGCAATAATAGTAGCCATTTATATAGATTAATCATATTTATTTATTATCCTTTACTTGTTCGATGGCTTTCTGACAAGAACATTGTTCGGCTTTTTTCTTTATCTTATGTTTACTCTCTGCAAAAAATACATATATTTTATCATTTTCCTTAATATAATCTTGAATAGCAGTGAAATTCTTTAAATCTTCAAATTTTATTGAATCGCTATGTCGCAATCCATGCGGATGTTGACCAAGACAAAGATAAACACCCATATGATAACCTTCTTCGTCATCATGAGGAGAAATTTCAACATATACAGGTGTTGTTTTAAACTCCTTTTGAATCATTACTTGAAAAATGTTCTTATAATTATCATCATTTTCAAGTAGGTCGGTCCAATTTACATGTTTCTCAAAAATATTCTCCACAAATATTTGAGCTATTTGAAAGCCGGGTCCGGTAACAAAAACATCTCCAAACCAATTGTCCTCATCCTTAATAGTTATCTTATTAAAATCCAAAAAAAGTGCTCCGAGAAAAGATTCAAATAAACATCCCAGCTTCTTTAAATTTGTCCTGGTCTTCTTTTCTTCTGCATTTTTAGACATAATATACCATTTATTTAACCCCATTTCATATGCCATCCTTCCAATTGATTCATTTTTTACAAGCGCTATCTTTTTCTCTGTCATAAAACCTTCATTGCCTTTTGGAAAACGACGATACAAATAATACTTTGTAATACATTCAAGCACCCCATCTCCCAAGAACTCAAGACGTTCATTGGATTTGGTCTTTAAAGACATGCAATTATTAGGCTTATCAACAATAGTTACCCCATTTGCTTTATTTTCTAAATGTGGTCTTTTAACATATGATTTATGAATAAATGCCCGCTTATATAAATTAAAATTATGGACTTTATCCGGAACACCGTATGTTTTAAGTATTCTCTCAACATGTGATTTGGATATTTCATTATTTCTAGAGTTGAAAGGGTCAAAAATTAATTCATCTTGACCCTTTGATATATCACCATCTTGTAGCAATGTTTTTACACTTAAATCTGTTTTTTCTGACATGTTGATATTATATTGACTATAGTTTCTAAGTTATTTCAATTAACATTATTTTTAAAGATCTAGATACCGTTTAACCTTTTCATATACCGAAAATGTGCAACCGTTAACTAAAATAGCTCTCGTAGCACATATTGGATACCCTTTCCACAAATTTCCCATTTTAATAGATTCTTTAATAGAAATGTGTTGCGCTATTTGTCTTGAATGTATAACATCAATAGGGTATGTTGTTGTCCAATTTACCAAGCCTGCCACCGCCCCGGATATCATGGGATTATAATCCATTTCTTTTAATGTATTATATGTTCCAAAATATACGCTCATGGCTAATGTTTCTCTGGCAGTTGTTGACCATATACCATGCATAGGTCTTAACAAGTCTAAGGAAATTGGTTTATTTATTTGCTTTTTTATTTTGAACGTGTCTAAAACAAATACCATTGGAGAGACTATTATACCAGATAATGCACCAGATAACCAAAAGTTGTTCGTATATTGGATTGAATAATCATACATTGGGAATACAGTACAAGTAAAAAGAGATGAACAAAATAATGGAAATCTCCATCCTCTATAATAATGTCTAAATGGTAATCCTACCCATGGTTGTTTGTTTTGAATTAACACCTTTGCCGTATCAAACGGATGCCCAACAGATACCTCTGTTAAAGCTATTGCTAGCGGAGGGATAATATATTTAATGTCATGCATTGAAATATATTATATTAACCGAATCGTCTAAATCACTTTCTGCGTGTTCTTTTACTCCGTTTTCTCTTTCTTTTTAAAGATTTCCTTCTTTTCTTTCTTTTCTTCTTCTTAATACTTCTGTACCTCCGATTTGTTTTTTTACGAGTTTTTTTTCTGTTACCACCACCTCCTGTTCCTGTTCCATTACTCCCAAGGCCTGCTTTTCTAGCAGCTATTTGAAATATACCATCTTTTCCAATATATCCACCAACCGCCTTCTCATTTATATCACTTTGGGCTTTCGCAAACATTAATAAAAACATAACTCTTGTCCCAGATGGTTGATCTGTGCACAAAATAAACCTGCCGTCTTGCGGGGGTGCAATTGTTTCTGCCGCCCCCACCGTGTACCAGTACTCCGGTTGTGAAAACCCACCATTGGTAACAACAGCTGTTAATTCTTGTAAATTATCACCAAGTCCCTTTTTGAACATTGTAAATAATATGTCTTCTCTCATCACTGAGGGCGACGACGAGGACGCTAACGACGAGGACGAGGACGACGACGAGGACGAGGACGACGACGAGGACGAGGACGACGACGAGGACGAGGACGAGGATGGGTTTTTTTGTGAAATATAATCCAATAACTGCCGCCAATTTCGTCCATTGGGTATAGTGGGTCCTGTTTCCATCAAAAAATTTACTACAACTTCTGTTAGTTCTGAAAGGATAATAGATGCTTGAAATTTACTCTTCATAAATCTGTTGACTGGGATACTTATTGTTTTGTTTTTAAAAATATTTTCTTTACCGATTTTAAGCTCAGGGGTGATGACAACCGTACCTTTGAGATTGTTGTTGTCGTCCGCTATTGTTGTAGAATCGACTTTTAGTCTGTACACTATATTAGATGAAATTCCATCACCACTTTCCTTAAACTTTTTGTTGCCATCATGAATAGCAACTTGGAATAACCCATATTCAATACCCGACTTCTGAGCACTTGTAAACCCGCACATTGATGGAGCAGGATCAATCATACATGGTACAGGGCAGAAATTTACATCGTATGGGGCGTTAAATAGGCTTCCTTCTGAATATGCTGCAGCATTTGTAATGTAAAACTTTTTCCCATCTTTAATAAGTTTTTTAAAAGATGTTTTTAGCTTTGCCCAAGGTGGTGGTTTGCCTCTAAAAGTTTCCAATATTCCTTTTTTTGGCACTTGATTTTGCAAGATTTTACCATTCATTTGTCCAATCCGAGGGTCGTCCACTGCATTGCAAAACTGCAAAAGACTATTCCCATCCATCTTACTAGCCGAAGCGCATGGATTTGTCTCACATGATTGCCCCAATCCTTCGAAAGGTATCATTATAGGAAGCATTATTGAAAGCTCTTTGTTAAGTAAAAGACTACGAGAAGTTTCTATAGATTTTAATTTCTCGATCAAATCTCTAATCCATCCGGTCTTCAGCTTCATGTTTTCCTGTTTGTTTTTTTGCAACTCTAGAGTTTTTTTGTATTCGTCAATGGCATGTGTTATTTCGTCTCCAAAATATTGATCAATATAGTACATCATGCTTTGCATTGTTATTATCATTACCCATGTATAGCGAATTTGGGTACTCCTTGTTATATTCATGTTTTTTGGAAATCTCACATCGGATTTTTTGACCACTTCCATTAATTCTTTAACTTTGGGGCTCTTGAATAACAATTTAATTTTGTCCAAAGCTGCAGTTAATGCTGAGGGGAGGGGAAAGGCGGTAGCCATTTCAAATAAAGATAAGGTTTTGCGAATATTTTTTACCAGTTCCGCCAGCTCTACGGGCAACGTTGCGTCGCGGTCCAAAAGTAATGAAAATTGGATATTAGACGGATTGCCACCATTCCAACTATTTACCGTCTTTTCCAAGGGTTCGTCAAGTGCAGCAACTTCTTTTTTTATTTTTTCACATGGTGTGTCGTCGCCAGCGGTGGTCGTGGCAACATCAGCGCAAGCGGTAGCCCCATCCACCACCCAGGATTTTCCCTCAACACATTCAAAAAGTTTTTTAATATTTTGGACAGTGGACACCTCTAAAATTTGAATAAATTCGGGGAAAGCATAACCAGGGATCAAGTGTTTCTGAAGTTGGGTAGCGGTAGCAGCAGAGGTAGCGGCAGCAGCAGCGGTACCAGCAGCAGCAGCAGCAGCGGTACCAGCAGCAGCAGCGGTACCAGCAGCAGCAGCGGTAGCGGCAGCAGCAGCAGCAGCGGTACCAGCAGCAGCAGAGGTAGCGGCAGCAGCAGCAGCAGCGGTACCAGCAGCAGCAGCGGTACCAGCAGCAGCAGCGGTAGCAGTAGCGGCGGCGGCGGCATCGACTGCAAGATTTTGTATTTTTTCTTTCAGCTTTTCTTTCAGCGAGGGGTACATTGAAGTTATTTCCGATGAATCATAAGCAATTGTTTCACCACCACATAAAACTAAAAAATCATTATAAAATTCTAACTCTTTCTTTTTTTCGCCATCATCAAGCCTGACTTTCCGCGTTTGTACGGATGTGTTACCCTCCCAGAACAACTTAAATTTTTCCGACAAACCCACCTTCAACTTGAGGTTCATCGGATTTTGGGTATCCGCTCTCCAACGAATTAACTCACTAGCAGCCTCTTGACACATATTATTGGTTGTAGCTTGGTCCATTTTTGGGAAAATTAATTTAAAATTAAAGGTGGCCATTGCCACCCAACCAGAACCGGGTGATACGGCAACACCGAACTTAAATTTCACTCGTTTGCTTTCGTTGTACCAAAATTTCATGGGGTCGTTGTTTGCTAAATACATAAAAACTTTATTGGAATTAGAATCAGAAAAAATCTTATCAAATGGATTTAAATCACTGTTATTGTATTTTCTTTTCCATTGTTTAACTTTTTCATAATCTGGAAACATTCTATTTTTAGCAAGAACCGTGGATTTGCATCCAATTCCGCTAGGGAGACCACCTCCACTGATACCATTCTCTTTATATTTGGGTTTTTTTCGTCCGCTCATAATTTTAGTAAAAACCCTTTCCCACTCCTGTGTTTGATATTCCTCCTCTCCTCCTCCTTGTTTTGACCCCTTGATTTTGTTCCCCCGCCGCCACACCCGCCGCCTTTTGCCCGTCGGAGGCCCTTCGGGCAGTTTTCCTGTTTGTTCAATTGTTAACAAGTTGTCTATTTTCGCTTTAAAATTGTCGTTTTTGCTTTGCTGATAGTTAAAATAACCCAATATCAAGTATAGAGAAAGAGAATCTTGAATACCATATGACATTGCTTTTTCTCCATTACTCAGAGAGGCAGACAAGATTCCTCCTTGCACAGTATCACCACAAATAAATGTGCCGTCAAACCATTCATTAGCACCAATAGCTTTATACCAACCGACCCACACTGCTGACGACGAGTTGGAAGAAGAAGAAGAAGCAGAAGAAGAAGAAGATGAGCTTGTTGTCCGCTGTTTCTTTGAAGCAGGATTTCGTGATTGGGGACCAGAGGGGCGATTACGCTTTGAACCAGAAGAGGAAGAATAAGACAATTTCACCTGAGCCATATTATAATTGTCTGCTTTGCATTCTTTCGTTTGATAAATTAAAATTTCGACATCCATGCCAGATTCTGTTCCAAACGGGTTAATTTGTCCAATAATTTTAAAATCCACACGTTGCCCAGCAACGTCGGTTGCAGGTGAAATAAATTTTCGGTTCTTTAATAGTTGATCGTTTATAATTATAGGAGGGTCGTATTTTGTCAACACTCCCTGAGATTGCAAATCACGGGCGTCTCGCAATTGAACGGGATCAAAAATTATATTAAATTTCACTTCTTCACCAAAAGTTATTGTTTGTTCACCAGAACCTTTTCGTTTCCTGAAGCGGGTATAAAAACCTTTTTGATTATAGTTTGGACTTTTTTCCTTATTAAAAATACTCTTACTTTCGTCCAGCTTCCATTCATATGTTCCATTTAAATTTGAAATGGTCGTATATGTTGTTTGTAATGCACCAAGTTCATTCAAAATTACAGCAATTGCTGTTTTCAACTTTGAACCGTCCTCTGATGCGACCGAACAGTCGCCTTGCATATTTTTAGTGGCGTCATGTCGGATAATAAAATCAAGAACAACATCAGCAACAACCCCCGGGTGTGAACTCATCATCTTTTCCAACAATTTTAAAGTTGTAATTTTACTGTTTTCCCACTTTTTGACCTGGGATAATAATAATAATAAAGATGGAATGGAAAACCACTCTTGGTCCGCCTCCGATGTATACACCCCATTAGTAAACTGTTCCCTACGATACAAACATTTTGCAATATAAAAGATGGGGTTATTTGTTTTGAAAAATTGTGTGTATTTTATTTTCACATTTTCTAGCGTTAGCGCCGATGATTTAGATCTTTTTTTCGATGGAGACGAATCCGGGCCGGTACTACTGATACTACGTTTGCGCGATCCGCCGTTCTGTAAAATACATTTGTAGGCTTGTTGTAACCCACTCGTACCAGCTTGCAATCTAGACATAAGTACATTCTTGCATCTTTGTGATTGAATATTTAATGCAGCTTGGGCTCTGTTTATTCCATTCAATGCTGAAAAGTCGTGCATTGGATCATGTATAAACAGATTAAGAATATAATACAACATATTTTCTTTGGATAATAAGATTTGTTTCCAATCTGTCATGTATATTATATAATAAGAATAAATAATCTAAATGAAAACTACTAATATCATCTAAATGAAAATTATAGTAGACAATCGCGAACATACCCTTATTAAGTTACTAAAGGCTCTTTCCAATGATTATAATTTCACGGATACCATTGAAGTTTCAACATTGGAAATCGGAGATATTGTTATTCAATCTGAACAAGGAGAAGAATTATTAATTTTGGAGAGAAAGAATATAGCGGATTTGGCATCTTCAATACGTGATGGACGTTATGCAGAACAATCTTATAGATTAAATGGGAATTCTCTCCATAATCATAATATTATCTATCTTATAGAAGGACGTGTTTCACAATATAACGGAAAATACACAAAGGTAAAACCCAGTACTATTTATACAACAATGTTTTCCGTTAATTATTTCAAAGGATTTAGTGTATTTAGGACCTTTGATATAACAGAAAGCGCGGAGTTTATATTAAGATTAACAGACAAACTTAGAAGAGAACAAATGAAATATGGTTATTATCATGAAAAGCATGTTGCTAAACCAATTAATTATGTCGATGTAGTAAAAAAAACCAAAAAAGATAACATAACTCCGAAAAACATAGGACCGATTATTCTTAGTCAAATACCAAAAGTTAGCGTGAAAACAGCAAATGTTATAATGTTGAAATATAAATCACTTTCATGTTTGATAAAATCTTTAGAAGAAAACAGTAGTTGTTTAAATAAACTTACCTATAAAACAAGGTCGGGTAACGAAAGACGAATATCCAAACCGGCGGTGTCAAATATTATCGAATATTTATTAGATGAAAGTAAAACTGAGACTATAAAAATAGATACATAATATATATTATGAATCTTAAAGAAATATCTATCATGATTGCACAATGTTTGCTCTTACTATTTTTTATTTATTTAATAGGGTTGGGGATACAAATGCCAAAATTAGTAGAAAATTTTGAAGATGCAAATAACACAAAAATGAATCCTTCAAAATTATCTGATTATTTTGAACAAATTAATGAAAATATGAAAGATGATATGAATTTAGATAAACATAAAGATTCTTATCAAGACGCGTTATCGCAGATACAAGAAAACGTTAATTTAGCAATGTTACAAACGCTTTCAAAAAGCAAAAGTATAATCCCTGATGATGAAACTACTGCCAAGTTTCACAAACTACACAAATTCAAAGGCGCCGTCGGAGAACTAGAAGAATTTCTTGATAGCGTGAAGACTTAAAAAATTTTAAGCTTTTTACTTAATGTATCCGTCCAACTTTTCATATCCCCCGTCGTTACAGCATAATATGCTGTAGTCATCAAGGGTAAAATAAAAACGATATATAAAGTAGTTAAAACAATTAATAGTACTATTAGTTTGGTCATCGTTGGTCCAGTAGTCATTATATATACTAAGTAAAATAATTAGTATATATTAATTTAATTTTGCATTGTATCTTCACCGCGTATAGCTGCCATTTGAGACCTCGTTACAGTAGTATTTTCAAGTCTACCACCATAAGCCTTTCTTATTTCAGCTTGTATTTTAGGACTTTGTATATTTCTTTGGTGTCTACTTTTAGGATCCATCTTAGGTAATTCTTTTTGGAAAGCTGCATTGTTTGCACGTGAAATATAAGGATTATCGTATCCCGGTCGAGAGTCTTCTGCATATTCTCCAGATTCTGCCACGCCATCACTATAAGACGCTCCTCCCCAATTTGTGTCCATGGCATTTGCACTCTTTTCACTATTTGATTTAAAATTTTTATCTAAAGCAGTGTACGCTCCAATGTATTGGTCTTGTGAATCAAAACCAGGGTAATCGTTTTTATTAAAAGGCATATCGTCATGATTTGCGTCATATAAAGGTTGTTCCTTCGCCACAGTCGGTGCAAAACTAGATAATCCGGCTTGTTTTTCAACCGTATCTGGTAACATTCTATATCCGACATTGTTTTGTGTATCATATGTTTGTTGAAAATAGAGCACAGGGCATCTAATCCCTTTAGCGCGTTGCCATTTTAAAAATTCAGCGTATTCTTCTAAATTATTAAACTTAACAGGATTTACACCAGGGATTTTGGCCTTTCCGCTATATATAAGATGCAACTCTTTCCCTTTCTGTATTAGTAGATTCGGACATTCTTCTTTAACTGAGAAACCTTCCTGAAAATCAGAACTCTTATATGTGCATACAAATGCTATTCCTATTAAAAATACTATACTTGCCATTAATATTTTCATTTATATATATATTTTATATTTTTATTCTAAAAAGTTATTTTGCGACTATTATATATAATGCCCAATGTAGAAGTAATAGAATTGCATGCTGATGATGCGCGACAAGACCAAAATCATGTAGCAAACTTTGCGAAACAAATATCAAATATGGGGTTTATTTTTATCGCGTTTCTAGCACCATGGTGTGGCCATTGTCAAGCATTCAAACCCGAATGGGAAAAAACTAAAGATCATTTTAAAAAAGGACATCTTAAACAATTAAAAGGCCATATTGTTACTACAGATGATAAAACAATGCAACGTCTTCCACGTTCTATGCAGGCAAGTGGTTTCCCTACACTTAGTTTATTTAACGGTAATCGCAAAATAAAGGATTATAATGGTGGGAGAAATATGAGCGAGATAGTGGATTTTCTTAAAAAGCATATGAAAAAGGTCGCAAGTAGAAAAACCCAACTCGGTGGGAGAAGATCAAAAAGACTTAGAAATAAAAGAAAACACAAAAGAACTAAAAAACGCAAGAGTATTCGGAAAAGGCGCAAAAAACGAGGAAAGAAAACTAGACGAAATAAAAGAAAATGGTAAAATAATATATATATGGTAATAATATATGTCACTGGCTATGCAATTGCAACAATGTAAAGAAGAATTAGGGAGAATTAAAGCATTAACAGTTTCCCCGTCAGAATTTAGTGTCAAATTTAAAGAAAGATTTCAAAGATTGCCGACACATGCTGAAATGGGGAGAAGTCTTTCCAAAATACACGTGGTACGTCAATCGGATTATAAAGATAAAATGTCTATTATTGAAGGATTTAATAAAATAAAAGGTAGAAACCCAAGCGGAGAAGAACTAAAAGAAATGTTAGAGGGTGTTAAAATGCGAAGAAAAGAATCTGAATTACAAGCTAGACTATTCTCATTAAGTATGCCAGATGTACCTAGTGTTCCCCCAGAGGATCCCAATGCTCGTGGTGAACGTTTGACAAAAAGGCGTAGGCGAAAAAGCAAAAGAAAAAAGAAAAAAAGGAAGAGTAAAACAAAAAAACGTAAGAAGAAAAGACGTAGACGTTTAAAAAGACGATAAATATTTTAACGAAGTATTGAAAGGTATATATTGTATTTAATTCATATCATTTATATGTTTTTGGAAAATCCTTTCAAATTCAGTATCGGGCTCCCAACTATCCCATCTAGTATAAATTGCATTCATGCATTTACAAAGAGCACAATTGCAATCACTTTCTTTAAAATCGTCGCATTCTTCAACCAGATCCATATCATCTGTTTCATCATCGCTTTCCGTATTAAACAACTCTTCTTTTATTTGATTTGCCTTTTCTAATATATCATCTCGTCGTTTAAAGAGGAACATTTCCAGCATCATTCCGCGTTTAAGATCTTCGGGGGTAACAACAGTTCTTTTTCCATGTGTAACATATTTTCCCGCCGAACAGAGGGCCCCTTCTGAATATGCCACAATTAAACTAATAGCATTTTTCTTAGTTTCCTCTTCATCAACTACTTCCTGTACAGTATTAAAACCGCTGCGCATGAATGAATAATCGATAGTATCGTCAGACATTTTGTTTTATAAGATTAAATAAATTAATCTATTTATTTCAATTTAATATCACTATAATATAATGTTTTCGGGAAAAATTAATGTCATAGGGTTTTCTATTTTATTATCAATAGTTGGCGTGGCAATTACCACATCTAGGAAATATTATTTAACAAAAGTTGGATTACACTCTATTACTCTTATTGATGCTATATTAACAGGGGTGATTGTATGTATTATGGTGATTTTTCATGCTTCTCCAGGGCAAATTTCAAAAGAATTCAAAATGCTAAGTAAAAAAGATTGGCTTATTTGCTTAGTAACCAGTGTAGCAATAGCGATTGGTTTATTTATTAGCAGAAGTTTACTTATTCACAATGATTTGGCATATCTTGACATAATAGACGGAGGCGTTGACATAATAGTTACGGCTCTAGTATCTTACTTGTTTTACAATGAAGAAATGTCCTTCAGGAAAATAGGAGGGATGGTTTTAGTTTTTATAGGACTTGCTATTCTCCACTAAAATTGAATTAGAAATTTATATCTATTGTTGTTATAAATAATGACAACAATAAATAGATCTCCGGAATTTAGACTCATAGATTTTAAAATTACAAATAGTGTATCCGTAAGTCAAAATGGATCTAGTAAGGAATTTGTGGTACAAATGTTTGGCAAAAATGAGAAAGGGGAAACTGCTTCAATTATCGCAAAAGGTTTCCAACCATTCTTCTTTGTAAAAATTGGCGAAGGATGGGATCTTAATATGTTGAAACTGTTTGAACGCGAAATCTTTAAAACACTTGCTCATGCTGAATTGGAATCAAATTATAAATCTTGGCAGATGGGAAAAAGAAAGCATTTGCACCCCCCAGCCCAAAAGGACGAAACTAAGCGACAATATTGTGATAGAAACTGCCGTTCGTATCAATCCTACCATGAAAAAGGAACTGCTTCATTTACGATGGTAAAACGTCATAAATTATATGGATTCGATAATCATAAATTACATAATTTCGCATGTATAAAATTTAAAAATACAGGGGCTTATAATAAGATCAAGGGATTTTGGTTTAATAGAATTAAAGATGGTACTAGTATATTTGGATATCGCCAAGTTTTGAAACATTATGTTTTCAAAGGTTTTGCAACACAATTGTACGATGCCAAGTTACCACCCTTATTGCGATTCTTCCATGTTCATAATATTAGTCCATCTGGTTGGATATGTTTACCGTCCCGCAAATGGAAACCCGTTAGACATAAAAAGACATTATGTGATTTTGAATATACTATTAAAGCGGTAGATATAGCTCCTTTACCTAATAAAGAATCCAGTGTACCAATTAAAATATGCAGCATGGATATTGAAGCTTCGTCTAGTCATGGCGACTTTCCACTGGCTATCAAATCCTACAAAAAACTTGCAGGGGAACTTCAAACCCATTGGACGGCAAATCGTGATAAAATTATGAAGCTTAGACGAAATGAACAGCTACATCTGTTAAAAAACCAGATTATGACAGCATTTAATTTTGCAAAGATACATAGCGATGGAATAAGTATTGTGTATACCAAAGAAGAATTTTCGTTGAATCAAATTAATACCATGTATGATATAGTTGCCCGCGAAGGGATGAACAATGCTATAGGAGATGACCGTTTAACACACGCAACGAGGGATTCGGATATATATGATGATGAAGAATTATATAGTAATAAAAAATCATGGAACCCATATGTTAAAAAAAACAACGGAAAAGGTGGCATTTATACCGTAGTAGATTGTTTAACTGATTCTATTGATGCTGCAAAGAAAGTAGAGTTGATTGATGCATTCTTAACATTGTGCTTGCCGCCTCTCGAAGGCGACAAGGTTACATTTATAGGTTCAACATTTATGACACATGGCGATGATACGCCATATTTAAATCATGGTATTTGCTTGAATACCTGTACAGATTATGGTGGAGATAATGTTGAAATTGTTCCATGTGAAACCGAAAGGCGGGTTTTATTGGAGTGGGCTAAGATTATTCAGCGAGAAAAACCAGATGTTATTATTGGGTATAATATATTTGGTTTTGATTATAAGTTTATGTGTGATAGAGCAACTGAAAATCATTGTTTTGATGAATTTTGCAAGTTAGGTAAAAACATCGGTGTGAAATGTGAAAGATTGGACAAAGAAATTAGAATTGCTAGCGGTACCCATGAATTAACTTATATGAAGATTGATGGGGTAATCCAGATTGATCTTTATAATTATTTCAGACGAGAGGTCAATCTTGGATCATATAAATTACAAGATGTGGCATCACATTTTATAGGAGATATGGTGTCATCTGTTGACAATAAAGAAACTCATACAATAATAAAAAGTAGAAATTTAATGGGACTACAAGAAGATAATTTTGTGATATTTGAAATAATAGGTCATTCGCTTGACCCATATAACGGTGGTAAAAAATATAAGGTAAGGGGTCTTAATCAAAAAACAGGGGAGTTTACTGTTGATACAAACATTGCGATACCAGAAGGGAAAAAACTTAGATGGGGGTTGGGTAAAGATGATGTTAGTCCTCAGGATTTATTTAGATTAACAAACGGGACAGCCGATGATAGACAAATTATCGCCAAATACTGTTTCCAGGATTGCAATTTGGTTCATCACTTGCTCCGTAAAAATGATGTCCTTACAGGAATGACAGAAATTGCTTCTATTTGTTCTATACCAATTGACTTTGTGGTAATGAGAGGCCAAGGTATCAAATTATTAAGTTTTATCGCGAAAAAATGCAGACTCAAAAATACATTAATGCCTGTCATCCAAAGACCTGAAAATGATGGTTCTTATGAGGGTGCAATATGTCTTCCCCCAAAAAGAGGTTTATATATAGACAAACCGGTATGGGTTGGTGACTACGCGTCGCTATATCCGAGTTCCATGATCAGTGAAAATATTTCACACGATAGTAAGGTGTGGACCAAAGAGTATGATCTTAAAGGTACGCTCCTAAAAACCACGGGGAGTGATGAATATGATAATTTACCGAATACAAAATATGTCGATATTGAATATGATCGTTATGAATGGATTGCCCCCGAGGGTAGGAAAAAGGAAGTAAAGGTAAAGGTAGGTACAAAAATATGCAGATACGTGCAATTTAAGGATGGGAAAAAGGCAATTATGCCAGACATTCTTCAGGAATTATTAGCCGCCAGAAAATCTACTAGAAAGCTTATCAAATATAAAACCCTTGAATTATGCGACGAAACTAGTATTTCAGGATTGGTTTCAAAAGATGGTAGCGAATATAAAATAGTTAATAAAGATGGTGAATGTTACATTGATGAAACTGACGTAGTAAAAATGTATGATACATATAATGACTTTATGAAAAATATATTTAATCAGAGGCAACTGGGATTTAAAGTTACAGCAAATTCTCTTTATGGACAATGTGGTGCGAGAACCAGCGCGTTCTATGACATAGATATAGCTGCATCCACGACCGCAACTGGACGAAAATTACTAATATATGCTCAAAGAGTGATTGAAGATGTGTATGGAGATACAACATGCGATACTTCATTTGGTAAAGTAAAATGTAATGCGGAATATATTTACGGAGATACAGACTCCGTATTCGCAACATTTAATTTAAAAGAAATAGATGGAACTAAAATTATAGGTAAAAGGGCTTTGGAAATTACAATAGAATTGGCTATAGAAGCATGTGATCTCGCAAGTAGATTCCTAAAATTGCCACATTATTTTGAGTATGAGAAAACTTTCCATCCTTTCCTATTATTATCAAAAAAGAGATATGTTGGGATGTTGTATGAGACCAATCCAAATAAATGTAAAAGAAAATCAATGGGAATTGTTTTAAAAAGACGCGATAATGCGGATGTGGTAAAAGATATTTATGGTGGAAATATTGATATTTTAATGAAGGATGGTGATATACCAAGAGCGATTGAATTTACAAAAATATTCTTAAAAAACATTATTGACGGAGACGTTGATCTTGATAAACTTGTTATTACAAAATCTTTAAGAGGGTGGTATAAAAATCCAAAGAGCATTGCTCATAAGGTATTGGCGGATAGAATGGGGAAACGAGATCCTGGAAACAAGCCAGCGATTGGATCTAGAATTCCATTTGTGTATTTTCAGACAAAGACAAAGGTCAAGCTGCAGGGTGATAAAATAGAAAATCCCGATTATGTGAGAAAACATAATCTTATACCCGATTATCCATTTTATATTACCAATCAGATAATGAAGCCTTTGGCGCAGATATTTGCTCTTGTTTTAGAACAAATTCCCCAATTCAAACCTTCATTGAGTAGATTTAAAAGAAAGGTTAACTCGATAAATAGGAAATATAAAAATGACCAAGATAAATGTCAAAAAGAAGAAGATAAGATTAGGCTGGCGGAAGTAAAAAAGTTGATATTTAATGATGCTTTAAGGCAAGCAAACAATAGAAAAATAGGTCAACGTTCAATTGAAAGCTTCTTCCAATAATTTAATAATTATTATACAAATTATTAAATTTGGTTTAATGTGTTGATAAGGCAAAACCTGTTGTCCCCGAGTAAGTACTCCCTCCGGTGATGGCGCCATGTGGGTTATTTCTGCCGCTACAGTTTGAACAATAACCACGAGGTCCTCTACAATTACAATCACTCATTCCGGCCTCTACATTTTTAACTGGTGAACCAATCGCAGTCAGAACTCCTGAAAACCCCGGGCGTCCCATACCAGGTGGAACTATACTGACATTAAGTGTTGTATTAATAGTTAATAATGTTTGTGGGTTCGCATGTCTTATGAACACAACACCGCCTGTGCCCGCGGTGGTCACCACCCCCAGTGGGATCCTTGTTCCTGTAATATACAAAAGAGTACCGGGAGGAGGAGTTATAGCGGACAGCTGCACCTGTTGTGTGTAATAATATTTGGATGTCATGGTTTCTTTGCATATATTATTTCCACCAGCATTTCTATTTTGCTTCATAACACCCAAAGATTTCATGCTTCCTATAGAAGGATTTGTTTTTCCAAAACCTTGTGCTCCAGCAACCTTGGAAAATGTTTTCCCCGCAAGATAATAAAATTTATTTCCTTGACCTAAAGAACCTGCTTTACGTTGTTTAGCTCTCATTATTCCGCGACTTGGCATTTATATATTAGTATGATAAAATAATAAATAGCAAATATGTTATACATATAAATGTCACATGACGAAAATAAATTTGAAAATTTTTTATCGTGGTTGCGAATAAGAGGAAGTAATATATTTCCATTACGTCTTGAGAGTGATAACATTAGAGGGGTTATTTTAATGAAGACAGTGCGAGATAAAAGAAAGATAATTAAAATACCAAAAGAAATGCTAATACATGATGGGATGGGTCAAAATACATATTTTGGAAGAAAAATATTACGCGGACATAGTTCGGGGATTAGAGATAGACTTCGACAAATTCTAATATTACTATTTCTACTGGAAGATACAGAAAAAGAGTGTTTATTTAATGAATATTATAAAATACTACCCAAAAGCTTTGATAATCATCCTTTTTTTTGGAATAAACCCATCATGTCTTTAATGAAAGGAAGTGTAATTCCAAATTTGATTAATAGAAAAAGGGAAGTTATTATGAATGATTATAAATATATTGCAAATTGTTGTCCTAAATTTATAAACCATTGTTCGTTTAATCATTATATTTATTTATATACAATCATTTCCAGTAGATCATTTGGTATTAGAATTAACGGTGTTAAAAGATTGGCACTGATACCTTTATGTGATATGTTAAATCACTCTCATGAACCGAACATTCGTTATTATTATGATAGTAATAAATCGCGATTTGTTATGGAAAATATTAAACCAATACAAAAAGGGTCATTGCTAACAAATAGTTATGGGAATCTTTGTAATAGTAAATTACTAATCAATTATGGATTTGTAATTCCAAAAAATATATACAATGAAATTTTTATTGAGTTGAAACAACAAGACATAAAAACTCGCACAGCTTTTAAAAAGTGTAATTTATACCCTATATGTTCAGGAATGTTGAAGGCGGATTTAAAAGATATTTTTACTATTAATATCTTTGAATTTCTAAGAATAAGAGTCGCGTCTGACGAGGAAATAGGAAAGTATGGTAACCGATGGTGCTATACAAATCAATTATCAATAGATAATGAGATAAGAATGTTGAAATACTTCAAAGAAATACTACAAAATATATCAAAAAAATATAACTTTAATCAAAATTATATTACGGAGAGATTATTGGATATTAAAGAAAATACATCGGAATACAATGCTTTAACATTGATACAAGGTGAATTAAATATAATACTATATTTCTTTGATTTTATTGAAAATAAATTGGGTACTCTAAAACAAAAGCGGAATGTTAATTTTAAATATTTGGCTGAACCCAGTCTCTAACATCATATCTACATATTGGACATTTTGGACTATATCTAAACCACTGACGTAAATTCATTTCTCTAAATATATGTTTACATGATTTAATTCTTATAACATCGTCACCTTCCACAAAGGTATGCATTGATATTGGACACGTTTCTTGATAATTGTCATCCATGTCTTCCCATTTTAATAACTCAGTGCTATTGCGAATTTGAATAATGCTAGGTCTCACACGAACAGGCGATCCGATATCTCTTGAAACCTCTTCCTCATCATCCGGTATATCCAATGCATAGGGTGCCCTTGTTCTTCTGACAGGAGTCCTATACCTAATATTTAGACCACGTCTATGACTTCGTAAAACAGATAATCCTGGCGGCGGTGATATTCTAGGAACATCTATGTTGCTTGTTATAGTTGGTTGTGGATTCAACCAACTCCGGAATCTAGTCAAGTTGGCACCCCTTATTTCTGTTGTTGTATCGGTAGATAATTCTGTTATATTGTCATTTGTTTCCGGAACATCTGTCGCGTTTTCATTGATAGATGCAAGTCTCTGTGTTGCGTTGGTTATTGATATCGGTGGAGGTGGTGGCGGGGGTGGAATAGCGGGTGAAATGGCTGGTGAAATAGCTGGTGTGATAGCTACCGGTGGTGGAGGTATGGATAACCTACTTCTTGAATAGGATGATGTTGTTGGTTGCATATATCCGGGTAAATCTGTGTTTCTAGAAATTATATTATTTGTATCTCTTGAAGATGTAGTATTTATTGAAGACTGATTCTCTCCCATATTATTACTTTGTAGGAATGCCGTGACCGTAGTAGTAACACGAGAATTAGCCGTATCGATATATTTTGCTATTTTTTCTAATAATACTTGATGATCTCTAACAACACGTATATATTCAATAAGCACGTCTCTATTTCTCAAACTCATATAGTATATGAATAATTTATTTGTTGAATATAAATGATATAAAAATATCATTGGAATATTATAAAATGACAAGTACTGTAACAAATTTTTACTCGGAATATGAAGGTGGTGGGTTGACTGGTCTAGCAAATCTGGGAAATACATGTTTTATGAATTCAGCTTTGCAATGTTTATCACATTCTTATGATTTGAATAATTTATTAAAATTGGGAAGTTATAAAAAAAAGTTGCAAAAAAAGGCAGAATCATTGATTCTTTTAGAATGGGACAAATTGCGTGAATTAATATGGAGTGAAAATTGTATAATAAGTCCCGGGGGGTTTCTTTCATCGGTTCAAAAGGTTGCTAAAATAAAAGATAAAAGTTTATTTACCGGATTTGCTCAGAATGATTTAACGGAATTCCTGTCTTTTATTATTGATTGTTTTCACACAGCAATCAGCAGGGAAGTTGATATGAAAATAACAGGAGATACAATTACAGAAACTGACAAATTAGCTAAAAATTGCTTTACGATGATGAAAAATATGTATAAAAAGGAATATTCGGAAATGCTTGGGTTATTCTATGGGATACATGTATCAAAAATTTCAACACCTAAAAATGAGTATTTATCATCTGCACCTGAACCTTTTCTTACTCTTGATCTACCTCTTCCACTAGAGTCCCGACAAAATAATAAACAATGTAGTATTATTGACTGTCTTGATCAATACACGAAAGTTGAAGTATTAGAGGGTGATAATAAATATGAAACTGATGCGGGGGAAAAGGTAGTTGCACATAAACAGATATTATTCTGGAGTTTGCCAGAAATTTTAATTGTTTCAATTAAAAGATTCTCTAATTCTGTAAAGAAAAATCAATGCATGGTAGACTTTCCTTTAGCGGGACTCGATATGTCAAAATATGTTGTAGGGTATGACAAAGATAGTTATATATATGATTTATATGGTATTTGTAACCATGGGGGTAGTGTATTTGGAGGACATTATACTGCGGCAATTAAAAATTCTAATAACAAATGGTATAGTTTTAATGATGCGACGATCACAGAAATTACTGATGAAAGTAAATTAGTATCACCAAAGGCATATTGTTTCTTCTATCGTAAAAAAAAATAGAATTGTATTATATATGCTTGATATCACTCCAACACAAGGATTTCCACATATGTATGATTTTATTGGAAATACAGCAAAAAAAGCAGGCAATCCCATTGTTTTGGTGGTTCTCTCTTTCGTTGTTGTTATTTATTATGTTCTTTTTAGTTATTTAGGTTTAGGGGGATCTAGTGCAACAGTTGCCACACCTCCATCACCAGGAATGACAATAATTGAAGTACTAATGTGGGGGATATTTATATTTTTAGTTTTAATAAACGGGATCCAGTATTTTTTCAATGTTGATATAAAAACAAGTATTAAAAATTTATTTTCACCTATCCCCGAAGTGGATATTGCGGTTATAACCCCACCTGACAATAATGCAGAAGAAGATGGCGATATAGAGGAAGATGATGTCGGGATTCCAGAAATAATGAGATCTCCGCAAGTATTTCATATTCCAGACAATGTCTATACCTATAAAGATGCAAAGGCTTTATGCAAGGCATACGGGGCCGACTTAGCAAATTATGAGCAAATAGAAAGTTCGTATAAAAATGGTGGAGAATGGTGCGGATTCGGATGGTCAAAAGATCAACTGGCATTGTATCCAACCCAAATGACAACTTGGAATGGATTACAAAAAATACCAGGACATAAACATGATTGCGGTAGACCAGGAATTAATGGTGGGTTTATTGATAACCCAAATGTAAGGTTCGGTGCCAATTGTTATGGATATAAACCAAAAATGACACCTTTGGAGAGAAAAATGCTGGAACATGATTCACCGTTTCCGGTAACAAAGAAGGAACTCAGATTTGAAAAACGTGTTAAGAATTATAAAAACAAACTTTCAGATATTCTTGTTTCACCATTTAATTATGAAAATTGGAGTCAGGTTTAAATATAT
>Ga0114997_10000106_pt1 | contig 57883 bp, 42 predicted proteins | sample ArcticOcean_MG_C_2_FD_87045 | JGI IMG/M metagenome (GOLD analysis project Ga0114997, IMG submission 87045) | Marine microbial communities from western Arctic Ocean - ArcticOcean_MG_CB4_136 | ecosystem: Environmental > Aquatic > Marine > Oceanic | place: Arctic Ocean: Canada Basin | collected... | reverse complement strand
GCCGACGTTATCTGTGCTGTCGAGTGAGACCGGTGTGCTCCAAGAAGAGCCATCATAGGTCATGTACTCAAGATTGCCATTGGTGTTGTCAAAATAGGTCACGTGCAGGTTATCATTCGAATCAATCACTAATGAGGAGTACAGGCCGACATTATCTGTACTGTCGAGCGAGACCGGTGTGCTCCAGTAGTCATTGGCGACGACAAAAGATGTATCTTCATTGGATTCATTCAAATTCGCAGAAGTTGAAGCATCGTTCTCAAGGGCCATTCCACCAAGGGCAGAGAGGGTCATCAGCAGGCATACAAGTAAACTTCCAGCAGTTAAAGCAGTTCGGTTCATGCCAACAGGTGAGGCATACGGCACTTGAACACTTTCTTTTCACCGGGATAATTGTTGACTGCAAAAAGGTTTCAGCGCTTGAATTCGTCGAAATCAAAACCATCATCATCATCTTCGTTCCAATCAACGGCACCAGGTTGGGCAAGGTTGGGGTGCAACATCATTTGCAGCATTGGCCATAATCGAAGGAAAGAAGGAGACGCCTCCCACATCAGTTGAATCATTGGATGCTCGCTCATTGGGATGCCACCCTCGCCTGGAGGTGGGAGGTCTGCAGGTAATTGGCGCAGTTCGACAATCAAATCTTGTAATGCAATGCGTTCATCTTCATCAGCCATCTCAAGTTCTTCACAAGTTTCCAAGGTCAATTCAAGCAGGTCGGCCAATTCATTCGGGTTCATTGGTCCAGTTTCAGTGTCCCGGACATCGATGGGGCCAAACGATACTGGCCCTAAATCGGTCGAAAACATCTCATCACCTTGCCGCTCGACTTTCATCAGGTGTTGTCCCGCAGTGTTGCCAAGTGGGGCAAGAGCAAATCCGCCGTCAACGATTCGAGAGGCAAGCCATTCAGGTAACTCACGAACTTGTCCAGTGATTAGTACTCGATTGAGTTCTCCAGGGAAGGCAACAGGTGCAACTTCCACCGCTTCGACAACCCGTGAATCAACGGTTGGCCAATGGGTCAAGCGAGATTGCACATGTTCAACAGCGAGTTGCGACGGGTCGAGCAGGCGAACTCGGCCGTGTTCACCAACAATCATGGCGATGAGTGCGGCGATATAGCCACCTTTTGCACCGAGTAAGACAACTTCTTGACCTTCTGACAATTCCAGATGATGCAGTAAGGTTGCAATCATGTGAGGTGCCGAGATAGTTTTCAGGCCGCCTTGTTCAGTTTCGAGAAAAGGGATGGGCCGGTCGGCAAAAAAAGGCTCGACATCGTAATCGGTAAAATCAGCAATGTCGACCTCAAGCATGGCTTTTTTGACATGTTCAGGAACCTTAATGCCGCCTTTTTCGAGGCGCCGTAGAAGGGCGAGCATGTCGGTCATCAAGAACGGAAAACCGCCGGACAATGTAAAGGATGGCCCTATCCTTTCTCAAATCGAGGTAGAATTGTAGTCAACGCATTTCCAACCATGCAAAGAACGAAACGATTGGAAGTAGAATCAAGATTGCACGATTTATCTTTCTTTGCTGGTCAACATATTTGACGGTAGGTTCAGGCGTGACCTCAATCGATTTGGCGCTTCTCGAACGCCGAGCAAGGCTCACTTTCTGTTCAATCTGCGAAAGAACATTGTTCCGTAATTCAGGTTGACGGCTGTTGGTCATACCTTGTCCAACGATGAATTTGACCGAATATTGTTCGGCTAAGATAAGCCCAGCTAGAACCACTCCGTTGATGTTTGTCAAATTGTGCATGTCGATCCTGATTGACATTCCATCGCTTTTGACATGGCTTAATACTCGCCATTTCCCTTGTCCTTCATTGAATTGGTGCAACAATTCTCGAGCGTGAACAAGAGGTTGTTGGCCGAGAAAGACCGGACGTTTCCGCCTTGCAAGAAACGGACCAAGTAAAACCGAGCCCACCATTGGAGGTATGCACATCAAAGATGCCAATCTCTTGAGTGCGGCAGGGTCGGTTAAAATCGAGATGACCGCTAAACTGAATCCAAGGTACAAACCCAAAAAGGCTCCTGCTTGAAGGCCGGTTGCAAGACCAACCGGTTCACCCTCCTTGAGGCTCATAACACCTCTAAGGGGGCTTCGCACATCAATACTCGCCTTTGGCCGAGAGAAACTTAATCAGTTGGCAATCATTGCATGAGATATGGAGAAGAACGGCTTGCTTGACCGCCGGCGTGAGCGTAAAGTCGGACTTTGGGTGTTTGGCATCAGTGCTTTTTTCTTTGTATCTTTTTTCCTCGCTCCTCTGCTTTTGCCGACCGATAGTGTACCAGACCTAGGTGCTCGAGCCAACGCTTGGGATTATGCAACCGAAGAGGGTGCTTTTTCCAAAGGCAACACTCCAGCATCATTGACCCATCAACACGAAGATGGAACCTTACACATTCACGAGCCTTTTGCTTGGACAGAACTTGACCCGTATACCGGTTTTGTCTACATGTTTGGTGATTTAAATTGCCATAACAAACACGAACGGACATGGGAGGTCAATGGAAACCAGATGCCGGTATGTACCCGTGATATTGGAATCTTCTTCGGACTTGCTATCGGCGGCCTGGTGTTCTCTCGCTACGGCTATAATCGTTGGACCATCAAGGATACATGCCTTTCATTATTGCCTGACCGATGGCTTAAAAATATCTATAGAACAAATCGTAGAACTTTGGCTTGGATTGGTATGGGTGCTGTTCTTTGCGTACCTCTGATGATTGATGGATTCACTCAACTCCTAACAGATTATGAGTCGAATAATTTCACACGACCTCTCACAGGAGCACCCTTTGGAATAGGTATAGCAATACTGACTGCTGCTGCTTACTCTGCTCGCCCTCACTTTTTTGAAAATGCCAGCATGGTGCAGTTACCAGCAAATGCCAAATTTGAACTTCAAATCAAAGAAGAAGAGTGATCAGTCTTTTGGCGGTGGAGTCTCCCACCATGCAAGTAATTCTTCAACCGAAGATGGGACTGGACACATCTCATGGCCACTGCTCAACATCTCAAGACGCTTGCAGATGTAGCCGACCGCTTTCCGAATTAAAGGTCGAGGCGGTTTGCCATCGATTGGAATTAGAATTGAACGTAGGGCATTGACCCATTCAGATTTGGGATTTGCCCGACGCCATGAAGCGATTTGGGTTCTTAGAGGCCACATTGCTAGAGCTAAACGACCGTAGCCTAAACGACTGTCTCTGAGTTTGAATACTTGAGCCTCAGCAAAGGGAACATGCGATTGTTGTTTGTGAATCCAACGAGTTTTCTCGAGCCACTTCACGAGCCTTTGAGTATGCCGTTGTGTCACCATTCGGTGCGGTCCAAACGCTTTGTGGAGGCGTGGAACTTCACTTGACCCGACAATCAAGGATAATGTGCCTAAAATGGACCAACATGAATGGGCATGGGGTGTGGCGGGGACATCATTTGCACCCGCTCCTTTGGAATCCCACTTGGATTCAGCGTATGCCATCCATTCAGCAGGTGAACGTCCAGACAGCCAACCAATATGGATGGCCGTTTGCTCTTGCGGTGCGCCGGGGAGGCGTCGTTGTTTTTTGACATCGGAAACTAAAGTTCGAAGTAAATAGCGGTCGACCTCATCTGCTATGACATTCAAGGGCGCAGGCTTACGATTAAAGAAAGCACGAAGTTCAGCGCGAAGTTTTTTCTTGAGTTCATCCAACCCACCTTCGTTCAATATCGGCCCAACAACACAACACTTGTCAAAAGGCGCAGGGGCTTTGGCATCACCCGAGAGTAATTCAGTGAATCCTTTTCGAATCGTTCGTTGAATTTCTGCAGTTTCAAAATATTCTTGCTTTTCACTGTTCATTCGCAATGTACCCGATTGAATACGCTTCATCGCCTTATCAGGGTCGCAATCAATCCATAATACCAAATCTGGAATCATGGCAGCAGCGTTCATCTTTGCCACATGTTCGACTCCAAGTTCGCCAACTATTCCTTGGTAAATCAAGGATGAGTGGATGTTTCTATCTGAGATGACCACGTGCCCTTGTTGCAACAAAGGTCGAATCCAAGTGTGAGAATGATCCAGACGGTCAGCAGCAAAAAGACCCGCTTCTTCTAGTGGTGTTTTATTACCAAGTTTAACTGAAGTAAGGGCTAACTTACCAAGTTCACTGTGGCGCCTTGGCTCGTGTGTAGCATGCACTTCTGGAAACGGATATTCTGCTGCTAATTCAAGCAAGATACGGGCGGCTTCTCCCTTGCCAGAGCCATCACCACCTTCAACCGTGATGAGGTACATTCAATCACCGCCGAAGTCATCAAATTGTTCCTTTGAAATACTTAGGAGAATCATTCCAACAAGAATCATCAATGGCCCAAAAATAATCAATCCACGACTAAATAAAGCGATTCCCGATAAATACTGTGTTCTTCTGTAATGTTTTGCTCGACGGACTTCGACCGCTGCTTGGAAGCCAATAAAGGCAGTTAATACCGTGAATATCCCGACTACAGTCGAAAGACCAACTGCTGATTCGAGAGCCCAACCGTCATCTGAAGTTATACCTTCTTCGATACGCAATCCAGTTCCATTTGTCATTGTAATCGGATTAATTCCTGCTTCCTCGGGAATAAAATCTCGTTCGACAGAAATGTAACCCTCTTTTTCAACATGAAGTGTCATGGCAGTGCTCAAAATATTTTCAAATCTGAATCGCCCCTCTTTATTCGTCGCCTTCTCGGCAATTACTTCACCGGTATCGATGTTGAGTAACTGAATTGTGACGTTGAACACACCGTTTCCACCATCGCTACCTCCTTCAATTGCAATTCCAGAGACATCAACTCGTTCAGACCTTTCAAACAAAGCCGAACTCAACAAATCATCTGGATTACCGTTGAGAATCAAGCCGCCTGAGGCCATGCCGAGGATACTTCCAATCAAAATCAGTGAGGCAGCAAGAGTGAGGAGTCTAGATTTATCCGATTGATCGTGTTCATCGACTTTGGCTTGTAAACGAACGGTTGCTTCTTCAACAGCTCTGTCAAGTTCGTGCGCTTCGACGACCAACTCCTCATCTGCAACCTGTTGGCGAATTGTTTTCGCCGTTTCGGATGCTTCAAGTTTAGCCTGGACACGGGCGCGAAGGGCTACAAGACGTTCATCCATATCGTCGTCATCCATCGTTTTCACCTCCGCTTATCCTAGGTCAATGCATGCGCGGATAATACCCTTCCCTTATCCTGCCGCGCAAGACTCTATTAGAAATTCTTACGAAGATTCCATCCAAGGGCGGCCTTCAAGAGGAGTAATAACCCTACCGAAGAAAGTGCAATAATTGCGAGAATAGGGTAGGTTTGGACCGTTTGACCTTCATTTTCAGTAGGTGTTTCATCTTGCGGAACATCTAGTTCTGAACTTTCTTCTTGCGTAGCATTGGTCATCAACCATGCTCCACTTCTCAATCCAAGTTCTACCAAACGCCCTACTGTTTCAAGCGATTCTGCACTCACTTTGTCTGGTGTGTCTTCATGAGTATGCCAATAGCCTCCGAAGGCTTCAGCACCCGGTCCATAGCGAATATCGATGAGGTCGATGGCCGGAATGCCGATATTGAGTGCCGCGACATGGTCGTCAGTGACGCCAAATGTTGTATTTATGTCAAAGATGTCAATACCGGTTTGACCGTTACAATCGGTTTTATTTTCGACCATTCCAAGCGCTTGAGCGAGCGGTGTTATGGTGCTCCACAGTGCGTTGTCACCTGGCCAGACATGGGTCAGTTGAAGGTCAGCATCACCAATCATGTCCAAGACAATATAGGCGGCAGTTCGATTGATATCTTGCTGGCTTTGATGACCAGCCCATGAGTTGGCACCAAAGAATGTGTGAGGTGTATAATTTTGGTCTTCAGCATCGGTCCAGAGCAATTCTACCTGATAATCAAGGTTCATTGCAGGTATAATGCGTGCAAATTCGAGCAGTGCAGCCGCCCCACTAGCTCCATCGTTTGAGCCGATTATCGATTCATTGGTTCGATTCACATCGCTGTCACGCTCGGCAACATTACGGGTGTCGTAGTGTGCAACAAGAACAACTCGTGGCGTATCTATGCCGAAATCCAGCGGGCTCCATGACGCTTCGATGTTGGTAAAGGTTAGATTCCCGACTGTATATTCTAATTGAGAAACGTTCCATTGTGTGAGATTTTCATCGACAGAATGACGGAATGTTTCCGAAGCATCCGAGCCAGGAATCCGAGGCCCGAGACTGGATTGCCATTGAACGGATTGATTGGCGAGGGTTCCATTGAAGGAAAGTAGTTCCATGTATTCGCATATTTGAACGGCCTCATAGGGCGATTCTACTGCATGTACTGGTTGTATAAACAAGGCACTGCATGAGCAAAGAAGTGCAACAATAACAGCCGTTACCAGTGAATGCGAAGTGCGAAATTCACTTGCATCTGGGATGAGCATGTATGAAGCCTCATAGACCCACTCTTAAATACCTCATTTCAAGTCGTGTAGATGTTAGCAGTCTTGCGAATAAATGAGGTGCCATAAATGTCGGAACTACGCTCCAATACCGCCTTGCTTTTGGTGACGCTTCTGTTCGTCTCAGGAATCTCTCCACTTTTGCTTGCTGTCGGTGCTGAATCTGATGAGGTTAACGAGATACTGCCTTACAATGCTGGTGGTATTATTATCGGTGATCTCGATGACTTTGAACCTGAGATGGGTTCTCCATATTTGATGTTCCAAGAAGAACAACCAATTGTTTCGGCTACATTATTCATGAAGGAAGCGTGGATTGATGCTGGTCGACCTGGTGTTGAAGATATGGTCTATGAGCCACAAACCTCAGGGCGCTCTGGTGGTCGAGCGTGCAATTCACATGTTGTGAATGACCAATTAACCGTTCCAATTTCCAGTGGTGGTTCAATAGACACCTATGTTGCGAAAACCACAACAACAGTTGCCTTTTTGGTTCAATCAGGACGAACCTTGAGTTCAACTGTCCTGAACAATCTCGCTTCCTCTTGGGACCAAACAATCTATCCAACTTTGACGACCTATTTCGGTAAGGATTACCAAGATGGCCGTGGACTTGCCCCTCCTGATATAGATAACAATTGTCAAGTTCAAATCATCATTTACGATATTGATGGTCCATTCAATACTGGTGGATATTTTGCCCCTTCATTTGCGGCTTCACGAGAAGCCGTCTATGTTGATTATGCCGACATCACTCTTTCGTGGGGAAAATCCATTCTAGCTCACGAATTGCAGCATTTGTTGCACAATGCACAAGACCCTTACGAACATGTCTGGATTAACGAAGGGAACGCAGATGTTGCGATTTACCTCTGTTTTGGTTCGGATTCAACTCTTATTAGTCACTTGAACTCATGGACAGAATCTCCAGAACTCTCAGTTCGTTGGTGGAATCAACGTGTAGCCGATTATGGCGCCGGTTTCATGTTCGCGATGTATTTGGCAGACCATCTTGGTGGTGGCCCTGCTATTCGCCAGTGGGTACAAGACTCAGATACAGGAGGTTTGAGTGTGGAAAACTTAGCGATTTCCCCTGTCAGCGGTCAAAGCGGTATGCTTGGAAGAACGATGGGGCAAATATTTGCTAATTTTTCAATTGCTTCTGTATTGGATTCAACACAGGGAATTTACGGATTTTCAAATCTTGATTTGACGCCTTCCTGCTCTACAAATTCTTTCTGCCGGATTCAACCAACAGAAACCAACAGTGATTGGGCGGGACCGTGGTCATCGACCGGGAATGGTGTCGAAGGTTGGGGTATTAGAGCGTTCAAGTTCACCCCTGGCATCTCATCTCCTGCTCCTTTGACCATGCGATTGACTGCGGATGTGAGTCATTTTGACGGCGTCGTCGTTTCACGCGCCACGACTGATGGTTTGTGGACTGCAACCGATTTGGATTTCCAAAACACTGTCGCCACAGCACTCATTCCTGGTTTCGGGAACTTAACCGATGAAGTCTGGGCCATTACGTGGTATGCCAGTACAATCGCAGATTGCTACAAGACGTCTTGCGGACCATCTTATCCTCAAGGAACCGTTGATATTGAAGCAGCACGCATCACCTCCCCTGCGACATTGACCCTCAATACCACCACGCTAAGTGACCGTGATGGCGACGGTTCGCCGGACACTGCTCAAGTCAATTATGAAGTATTTTCAAACGCTTTCTTCGAAGACCTCGATGTTACAGTCAAGGTTCTTGACAACAGTGGAGTTGTCGTTGATACTCGAACAAAACGAGTTTCGGCTGGCGGCGGTACGGCAACTGAAGAAAGCATTTGGTTCACAGCACCCTACAATTCCCAATATACCTTCCAAATGGAAATGCAAGATATGATTGGAACGACGGTCGACACGTTATCCACCTCGCCTCAAGTGCTCAATAACATGAAGCCAACGGCAAACGGCACGCTCTCACCGAATGAATCTCAGACATGGGAAAACATCCAATTCTCAGGCGATGGATTCGATGCATGGGGGCTTTCATTTAACAACAATTCACTGCCTTACCTTGATGCACCGGTAGCCTATGCTTGGGATTTTGGAGATTCAACGACATCAGGATTAAAATCACCGTACCGATCTTACCAAAACATCGGTAAATACAATGCTACTTTACGCGTTCAAGACCAAGGCGGCTCTTGGTCTGATGTCGATATTCTTGAATTGAATATTACCGATACATCTCCACCAACTCCTTTGATTACGGTCAATAGCGTATTGATCGAACAAGAAATCTCCATTCTCACCAATCAAATGATTTTGTTTTCCGCCTCTTTGACCAACGACAATGTTCCAACTCAGAATTTGTCGTTCCAATGGAATTGGGGTGATGGAATGGCAGATGGCGGCATTGGCATGTTTGAAGTGGCACACGAATGGGGTGATATCAATGGCATCAATGCTACGTACAACCTTACGCTTACCGTTTCAGATGGCATCAACATCGGCGTCAAGGTTATTATTGTTCATGTCAACAATCGAGTTCCGTTTCAAATCTTTTCAGAAAACATGTCGACCTTTACCTACACGGCAATTGTGATGCCAGATGTGTTCAAAGATTCTGATGGTAGCATTGTGTCTTACTCTTGGAAATTCTTTGGAGGAGTCAATCTTGACGGTGGAGTGACGGACCGAGACGATGAATTCACGCTTACAACTTCGAATAATCCCAATCCGATGCCATCATGGGATACACCCGGGATAAAATCAGTTGAATTAACCGTCACAGATGATGATGGGAGTTCAGTTAATGCAACATTATCCATTTCAGTTTTGAACCAAATACCGGTGGCAGATTTCATTGTTAAAACAACCACGTCCGGGACTTCAATTATCGATTTCCGAGTTGAAGATGGCCAAGTCGAGACACCGTACACCTTTGATGGGCGTGACTCATTTGACCCAGATGGTACAGTTGGGGATTCAAGCGATTTGACCTATAATTGGAGTTTCTCTGATGATGAAACCTTTGGCGCAAGTCCGCAAGTAACCCATTCGTTTTCCCAACCAGGAATTCACACGGTGACTCTTGTTGTGACTGATGAGACTGGTAAACAAAGCACAGCCAGAGTGCTGACGGTTGAAATTGCCAACCCATTGCCAATCATCGCCGTTCAAATCCTTGATGCTTGGTATAATGATAAACAAATGACGGATACCAGTGTTCTCCCTGGAATGACCGATTTAGATTGGTCTAGAACCTTTAATGAACAAGACGAAACGTTTTCTGCACCGCATTCTTTATTGTATTTTGATTCTGATGGCACCCGTGATGGCGACCAAACATTTGAAGGAAAATATGTTCCATTCGATGCCAATTCACCCGATTGGAATGGTCTTGTCCAATATACCTGGGATTTCGGCGATGGCACCCCGCTTGACCATGAAGCAACTCCTTGGCATGCCTATTTACTTCCGGGCAAATACACGGCGTCACTCACAGTTCGAGATGCATTTGGCACAGGTGATGTCAGCCGAGCCCATTTCACTATCATCATCGACCACCCACCGATTATTCACAATATATTCATTCCAGAAGAGATCATAGTATCGGATTCCAACTCCTTCACAGCCAACATTTCAGATGTCGAAGTCGACCTTTATATTGCAGTCTATAGGGATACTAATATCAACGATGGTTCCATTTCCGACCGAGATGAAACGCTTAGTCCGGACTTGCAAATTCGCTGGGACCTTGATATAGAACTCGATGCAGACGATAATGGAAATCCTGCGGATGATTGGGTTGAACCACTACCGGGCTCGGAAACGCGTGTCACTGGAAGTTGGAGTGAAATCGGCACCTATACCATTCGTTTAGAAATCTGTGACAGTGTCGGAATTTGTGATTCTATGGACCAGGAAATCGATGTTAATCCTGAACCTTCTGCACCACCTTCTTTATCTGATTTCAGTGTCGAAGAGTGGAAGAGTTGGCTTGCCGATGCCGGTTCTGACCTTGCCACCTTCGTTGCTTTGATTACGGTAGCATTGATTCTTGGCTGGCTTGTCATGCGAGAGCCCTCTGAACTTGAGGATGAGGCAAAGCAAGCAGCAGAGACCTATACCGATATTGAACATGTCGAAAATCAAAGTGGATTACTTGGCATGGACCACCATGCTCCACCACCTGCACCAGGGATTTTATCGAAAGAGGAACGTAGAAGCGATGACAGTGGATATATTCGGCCTCTTCGAAGAAGAGGTTGACCGCTAGTTTGTATAACCTCCTTTTGTATCGTTACATGAGGAGAGGCCATGCCATCACACATACGAGTGGGTTCAATTACGTTGACCTTGCTCTTACCTATGCTTTTTGTGATGCTTTCCAGTCCAATATCTATGCAGGTTCAAGCTGCAGATTCTTGTGCGGGTGACACTTCACCGATTCGTTGGAATGAAACTGCGCAACGTATCTCCATGGTTCCATTTCACAACGGCAATTGGTGGAATGAATGGGATGATATGGCCTTTGCAGAAGATGGTGAGAGAGGTGATGGACCAAATTCTCCAATATTGCCAGATAACAACTTGAATCCCGAAGAGCCTTGGATGTATGAAGATTGGATGCAACCTCGACTTGAACCACTTGAGGAAAATCACTACACAACGATGCTAATTGGCAACGATAGCGTTGGTGCTTTACGAGTAAATCTTTCAGCCGATTATCGAACGACGGTTTGTATTCGTCTCCAAGATATGAATCTCAATACGATTGAAGGTGATGTCTATCTTCTCACAACTGAGGAATACAACAGTTATTCTCAATCGTATCACTCCGCTCATGATGAATACGGCTATGACTTCGAAGATTTCGAACAGACGCTTTCGAATATTCCACCGGAATGGAGAAGTTTCAATTTCTTAGGTTGGAAATCGTATCGAGATTCACATGAATATGAGCAAACATCTGAAGTGAATTTCGCTTTGAATCTCGACGGTCCAGAAATCTATTCATCGTTCTTTACAGGTACAGACTGGCAGGATTTCTACATCGTCATCGACACATGGGATAATGTTCATGATAACGATGCAGGTGCTCCGAATTCAATTGTTGCTGCGGATGTGACTATCATTACCACTGAGCGAAGTTTCGTGCTACCTCCATTCACCGTATCTCTTGTATTCCTGGCTGTACTTCTCGGAACACTTGCCATACCGTTCATCCTCAATGCAAAGTATATGAAAGCAGGATTAATCGCTGAAGTGCCGCAAAACATCGCCCCCTCACTCAATACTCCTGCTGAATATCCTCGGCAACCCAATCCATCGGTCCCCCCTCCAAAAGAGGTGGTTAGTATTCCCGAACCAGTGTCAACAGTGGCTCCTGAACATCAATCGGTTTCAAAAGTACCTTAAGGACAAGCCAGTATGAAATCGTAGTTGCCCTTAAACTGTGTTTGCGAGGGCTCTCTTCGAACTTAATACTCAAGGAGTCTCCAAGCATCTTGGAGGTCACGAACGTTCACAAGGCCCTTGTCAGAGAGGCGGAATTCATCTCGCATGGTTGCATAGACCAACTCTTGCCCAAGTGTTGGAGCGTGAATCCGAGTCCAATCGCCGCCGTTTCCAAGCGCCATGATGCTGTAAGGAGGGGTTGAATCTTGAGCATTCAATGTATTTGCAGCATCGACGAGTTGGAGTGCGTCTTGGTGGTCTTTGAGTGTGCTACAGAATTTGACGAGATCGCCGTTGTCTCCGTTTGAAGTGACAAAGTTGACGATTTCTTCTGAACTTGGCGTTCCATTCATATCGTGTTGAGATACGATGATTTGACATTTTGCTGTTTTAGCGGCTTTAACAAGGGCCTTCCGTTCTTTGGTTTTGATTGACAATTCAATATCAATCCATTTGACCTCCGAATCAATAGCTGCTTGAAGAATTGTAAGGCGTTGTTTCTCATCTCCTGAGAAATGGCCTCCGTCACGAACAGAGCGAACTGAGAATATGACGGGAAGGGCGATTGCTTCTTTGAGTGCAGCAATAGATTTTTCGACATTAACTTCTTCAAAATCCAAAACTGGCCATTCGTTGACTGGGAGCATGGTCGAGACGCGGTTCCCTTCTGCATCCGCAGAAATAATTGCTTGAGGCTTTTTTAGATATAATCGGTCGAAACGAACTTCAATCATATTAGCGCCTTGAATTCCCGCACGAGCGGCTTCATCAACCATTGCTTTCACGGTTGTTTCTTCAAGAGACACGCATATCTTGGGGTTGGCCATGCTTTCGGCGACTTTGGCACGCTTCTTAACGCTCTCGCTTGTATTGTGTTGAAAAACTGAATCAAACGCGAAGGTTTTAAGGCTTTTTTTGACCGTATAATCCAGTGATTTCCCGACCTAAAAAAACGCTTTTCCACATGGAGTTTTAGTCTTGAATGAGTGCTGCCTGACAACCCTTTTGCAGTACCTTTATACCCCCTCGGCACAGGGTATAGTTGTAGGGGGGCGTGAGGAGAGGGAAATAGAGGACTGCGTCCCGAAATTATCCCAATTTTTGCCTTACTTTTCAACCGAGTTTGGAACCGCAAAACCACCCCATCTAGAACCCCCAACGGAGGAATAAATTTGTCAGACGATTACAACGCAGCCAGCATCCAAGTTCTCGAAGGCCTTGAAGCAGTTCGAAAGCGCCCCGGTATGTACATCGGCGACCCGCACGACGGAACAGCTCTCCACCATTGTATCTGGGAGGTCGTAGACAATTCAGTCGACGAGCACCTAGCAGGGCACACGGCTAGTATCGAAGTCACCATCAACCCCGACAATTCCCTCTCCGTCCAAGATTTCGGCAGAGGAATTCCCGTTGGCATACATGAAGAATACGGCGTCTCAGCAGCTCAAATCATCATGACTAAACTTCACGCCGGCGGTAAATTTGACAACAGCTCCTACAAGGTATCAGGGGGGCTCCACGGCGTTGGTGTTTCGGCAGTCAATGCAGTTTCGGAATGGATGGACGTAACCATTCACCGCAACGGCATCATCCATTTCCAGCGTTTCGAAGCAGGAGTCCCTGTCGCGCCGCTGGCAGAAATCGGCACATGTGAAGGAACCGGCACCACCATTTCATTCAAACCCGATCTTTCTATCTTTTCAGGCGTAACCGAATTTGAGTTTGAAACAATCGACAAACGCATGAAGCAAACTTGCTACCTGAACGCTGGGCTGAAAATCTCCATCAGCGATGTTCGTGGAGAAGATCCGCACTCTATCGAACACTTGTATGAAGGAGGTTTAACAGATTTCGTCCATCAATTGAACGAGCGTAGAGAAGTGATGCACCCTGAAGTAATAACCATCATTGGTGAAAAAGACCACCCCGACCCTGAATTGGGTCCAGTTTCAGTCGAATTGGCACTCCAATGGTCCGATGCCTTCAGCGAATCAATCCAATGTTTCACCAACATCATTGAAAACAAAGACGGTGGCACCCACCTTTCCGGGTTGCGAACTGCATTGACCAGTTGCGTGAATGGCTATGCTAAGAAGCGAAACTTGCTCAAGGGCGATGGACTCTCTGGCGAGGATGTCCGCGAAGGCCTAGCCGCTATCGTGAGCGTTAAACACCCAGACCCTTCGTTTTCCTCTCAAACCAAAGACAAACTCGTGAGTAGTGAAGTCACAGGCATCGTCCAAAAAATCGTCTACGAGAAACTAAGTGAATTCTTCGAAGAAAACCCAAGCGTTGCTAGGCAAATCGTCGACAAAGCACTGCTTGCCTCAAAAGCCCGTGAAGCTGCTCGAAAAGCCCGTGACCTCACTCGACGCAAAGGTGTGTTGGAAGGCGGTGGGCTGCCTGGTAAGTTGGCGGATTGCCAATCCCGCGACCCGAGGGAATGCGAAGTCTACCTAGTAGAAGGTGATTCTGCTGGCGGTTCAGCGAAGACTGGGCGTGACCGACGCATACAAGCCATTCTGCCTTTGCGTGGAAAAATCTTGAATGTTGAACGGCAAAAGCATAACATTGCAAAGGTGTTCCAGAACCAAGAAATTCAAACGATGATACGTGCTTTCGGTGCAGGGGTTGGAAACAATCCTGAAGATGAAGGCGGATTCAATCCTGAAAAGTTACGCTACCATAAACTCATCATCATGACTGACGCTGACATTGACGGCGCTCACATTCGGACATTGATGCTGACCTTCTTGTGGCGCTTTATGCGACCTGCAATTACTGGAGGCCACGTCTACATCGCACAACCACCTCTCTATCAATTATCAAAAGGAAGAGTCAGCAAGTATGCCTTTTCGGATGAGGAGCGAGACACAATTATTGCTGAATTGCGAGGCGATAACCCCAATGTCAAGATTGGTGTACAACGTTACAAAGGTCTTGGTGAAATGAACCCAGAGCAATTATGGGAGACCACAATGGACCCAGCATCCCGAACAATGCTCAAAGTTACTGTCAAAGATGCCGAAGAAACCGATCGAATGTTTGAGATTCTCATGGGCGAGGATGTTCCAGACAGAAGGGCGTTTATTGAACGCCACGCTAAGGAGGTGACCAACCTTGACATCTGATGATATTGAAGAAAACCAAGAAGAAGAAGTCGACGAAACTATTTCGACGGAAAACGTACTAAACCATCCACTGACCGATGAAATGAAAACATCGTATATCAATTATGCAATGTCGGTCATTATTGGGCGTGCATTGCCTGATGCCCGTGACGGTTTGAAACCTGTTCACCGCCGCGTTCTCTACGGTATGTACGAAGGCGGCCACACGTCTGAAAAGAAATTCAGTAAGTCTGCACGTTCAGTTGGTGAAGTCATGGGTAAATATCACCCACACGGAGACCAATCCATCTACGACACCATGGTCCGTATGGCTCAAGAATTTTCACTGCGTTATCCTTTGATTGATGGCCAAGGTAATTTCGGCTCAATTGACGGCGACCCGCCTGCAGCAATGCGTTATACCGAAAGCCGCCTTGACAAAATCGCCAAGCATATGCTCGAAGATATCGACAAGAAAACAGTTGATTTCCAATCAAATTTCGATGACTCTGAACAAGAGCCAACTGTTCTACCAGCACGTTTGCCAAACCTCCTACTCAACGGAAGCGACGGTATTGCTGTTGGAATGGCGACCCGTATTCCTCCGCATAATTTGACAGAAGTTGCCGGTGCAATTCATTTGCATGTAAGCCGTACTCTAGAGGAAGGCGATGCGAATACCGGTATGCCGCAGATTTCTATAGATGAATATATGGAGCACGTAAAAGGTCCTGATTTCCCGACCGGTGCATCCATTCACGGCATCGATGGAATCTATGATATGTATACGACTGGAAAAGGTAAATTCCATGTCCGTTCCAAGTGTGAAGTTCTCGATGATTCAAATGGTAAGCGAATTATCATTCATGAAATTCCATACCAAGTCAAGAAAGCAGATATGTTGGTGCACATCGCTGAATTGGTTACCAAGGGCTCAATTATTGGAATCCGAGATATTCGAGATGAATCTTCGAAAGAAGGTATCCGTGTCGTTATCGAAGTCAAGAACAACGCTGACCCTCACGCTGTTTTGAATCAATTATTCAAATCCAGCCGCCTCCAAGAATCATACTCTGCTAACATGATGGGTATTTTGGATGGACGACCAGTCCTCTTGACCCTTCCAGTTATGCTGCATACCTATGTGGCGCACCGTGAATCAATCATCGAACGTCGAGCCCAATTTGATTTGGATAAAGCACAGGCAAGAGCTCACATTCTCGAAGGCCTTGTCATTGCCCAAGATCGAATTGATGAGATTGTTACAGTTGGTAAAGCAAGTTCAAGCCGTGAACAATTCGAAGCGGTTTTGCAAGGGGTTGAAACCATGCCAGGAATTGCGGCATTCAGTTTCACAGAACCTCAAGCGAAGGCTATTGCTGAGCGTCGTCTCTATCAATTGAGCCGCTTAGATGTTGATAAAGTACAGAATGAATACCAAGAATTACAACTCCGAATCGCTGATTTGCAAGATATCATCGGCTCCCGTTCACGCCGATTAAGCATCTTATTAGCTGAATTGGATGAAATGGTAGAACGTCATGGAGATGAACGTCGTTCGTTCATCGACCCAATGCCGTTGTCGATGAACCGTGAAGACCTTATCGAGGAACGAGCGATTGCTATTACTCTCAGTGAAGACAACTACATTCGTCACATGCCGGTGGAAATGTTCCGTGTTCAGAACCGTGGTGGTAAAGGACTCAAAGGTGTTGCAACCAAGAACGAAGATACGCCACAGTTGATTGTTACGTGTTTCAGCAAAGATCGTTTGCTGATCTTCACTGACAAAGGACGTGTCTATGGCCTCAAGGCTTGGGAAACACCTCTTGCCAGCCGTCATGCCCGTGGTAGTCACATTCGTAACGTGATTGAAAAGATACAGGACGATGAAAACATAGTCACCATTTTACCAATTACCCGTGACTTGCTCGAATCTCCAGAAGGTCACTTCTTGTTATTCGCTACCAGATTGGGTCTCATCAAGAAGACGAAACTCGAAGAATATGTTCGTATTAACCGCAATGGGAAGTATGCCCTTCGATTCAAACTCGATGGTGACAGCCTCGTCAATGTCCGAACGGGCACTAACGAATCTGCAATCGTCATGATTTCAAGCACTGGTTTTGCTAGTCGCTTTGCTTGTTCCGATATCCGTTCCTCTGGCCGTGTTTCTGCTGGTGTTTATGGAATTAAGACGGGTAACCGAAAGAATGCCGACGGCGGACATGTCGTTGCTATGATGTCGACCGAGAACACCGATACACAAATCTTGACGATAACTCGAAATGGAATGGCTAAGCGAAGCCGCTTGGGAACTTCAGAGAAGATTCCTGACTTGAACGTAGAAGGTATTCAAAAGATCGATGCTGAAACTGGTGAAGGAAAGATGCGAACCGATGGTTACCGAAAGACCAAACCTGGTGCTAAAGGTGCGTATACAATGAATCTCGACCATGAATCTGGCGATTATATCATCAGTGCCCGACAAATTCCGAATCTAGATGATAACGTGTTCTTGTTGACTAAGAAAGGAATGATGATTCGTATCAATGCTGGTCAAACTAAGGAAACGAAGAATAAGAAGTCAAAGGGTACTCGTGTAATGGAATTGAGGAACGCAAAGAAAACTGGTTTTGTTGACCACATCATTTTTGCTGCTCGACTCCCTGCTGAATTGGTTGAAAACGACTCACCAGATGATGATTTAGAGGGTAATTCGGAAGAAGAGTGACCTTTGTAGCCGAGCGACGCCTTCAAACATGATTCCATACTGTGAGTGTTTGCACCGGCCCCAGTCGGCCGTCGCGGTGATGTTTTATGGATGAGCGCTCATTGATTTATGATTGGAATAAAGTTGACTATGAACTCAACCGAAATTCCGCTAACCATCCCCATGGAGTTTGGTTTGATGATGAAACTCTTCGAGATGGATTGCAGAGTCCAAGCGCACGAAATCCGACCATTGAGCAAAAAATAGAATTGTTAACCTTCATGGAAAACCTTGGCATTCAGAAGGTCGATCTTGGTCTTCCTGGTGCCGGTCCATATCATTTGGAACATATCGATGCAATGATGTCTCACATCACTGAAAATAATTTCAAAATACGACCTGGTGCTGCAGTTAGAACACTCATGGATGATATTGAACCCTTGGTCGATTTACAAACCAAGCACGGAACACCAATCCAAGCAAGCGCTTTCTTAGGCACAAGTCCAATACGCCAATACACGCAAGGTTGGACGATAGAAAAACTTCTTACAACAATGGAAAAAGCAGTTTCTTTTGCAGTGGACAATGATGTGCCGGTCATGTTTGTCACCGAAGACACAACTCGTTCAAAACCGGAAGATGTCAAAATCATCTATCAACGGGCAATGGAATTGGGAGTACGCCGTCTCTGCGTTTGTGATACATGCGGCCACGTTACACCAAACGGAGTCAAAAAATTGTTACAATTCATCGATGAAGAAGTCATCAAAGATGGGGGATACAAGCGTGCAGAGATCGAAGTTAACTGGCACGGTCACCAAGACCGTGGTTTGGGTGTTGCCAACAATATCGCTGCTGTTGAAGCAGGTGCAGATGTCATTCACGGAACTGCGTTAGGTGTTGGAGAACGTGCTGGCAATGCTCCACTTGACCAAACATTGGTCAATCTCAAACTCCTAGGTGTGATTGATAATGACCTTACTCAACTGAATGCCTATATGAAAAAGGCTAACGAATACATCGAAGTACCACTTCCACGTAACTATCCTGTCTTCGGAATGGATGCTTTTGAAACTGGGACTGGCGTTCATGCTTCTGCCGTCATCAAAGCCATGCAAAAGGGTAACAATTGGTTAGCTGACCGAGTCTATTCTGGTGTTCCTGCTGGAGACTTTGGCCTCAAACAAGTCATTCGGATTGGGCATATGGCGGGACGTTCAAACATCATTTGGTGGCTTGAACAAAACGGCTATGAAACTTCAGATGACCTTGTAGCCCATATTTTTGAAGTGGCAAAGAGCCAGCGACGAAACATGGAAGATAAAGAAGTGAAGAATGCAGTCGACGCTTTCCTAAACGCTTGATTAGGCCTCTTCTTCGTGGTCGGTGAATGTATCGCTTTTTTCCACATTCAATTCCTTTGTCACAGTCCATTCTTTGTCAACAGTTCCGCCACTCCATTCTCCATCGACAGCGACTTCGTCTACCTCATTTTCTTCTCGCCAAACTGGTTCATGTTGTGAACCGCATACAAGAAAACGACCGTTGTCATCAATTTGGTCATTCAACAGGCGGAGATGTTTCGAAATGGGTAAGAAATGCCCAACTGGCATTCCTGCTGCGGTAAATGGATTGGTCGCTGCTCCAATCAGTAATCCATCTTCGGGAGCGACGACATCCACAGTAATTCCCGGAGTCCCAGGGTCTGAGATCGTTGCGATTACTTCACCTTCACGCATCACTGAGCCTGCCGAGACAAACATATCTAACAGACCACTTTCACCTGCACGTAACCAGTGTGAGCCACTTGCAAGTATTCGGAATCGTGGGCGATGAGGGTTGCCATCTATCATACGCAGCGAACGAAGAACATTCAAGACGCCATGCATTGCGACTTTGACCGCCTCGTGGTCGAGCAAGTTTGCCCCACCTCCTTCGTAGGTAATGACTGGAATGTCCAGTTCGATTGCTGCTTTACGTAAAGAGCCAGAAGGTGGTTTTGAATCGAGGATGATTTCGATTCCAAAAGTCTTAGCAAGAATATTAGAACCTGCGTGTGCCAAATCAGCACGAAGTTGTGGCATATTTGAGCGACCTTTTCCAGCGCTGTGTAAATCGACAATAGCATCAACATCTGAGAACAAATATTTCCATGTTTGAGCGGCAACTCGCCTTGTCGTGGAACCTTTCATGTCTCCTGGGAAATTCCGATTTAAATCACGACCATCTGGAAAATATCTCGATTTCGAACGATAACCGGGTAAATTAACAATCGGTACAATTCTAATCGTTCCCGCCAATTGCATTGGGTCGAGAGGTTTCCCAGAATCTGTAAAGATGTTTGAAAGCAAGTGAGTACATGTTGATGGGCCGGTCAATTCATCACCATGTACACCACCAAGAATGGTAATGGTTGGGCCTGGCCGAATACCATGAAGAATCGTGACAGGTATAGGCCATGAATCGCCGAGGTCCGTTTCTAACAACGGTAGGTAAATGGTCCGCATTGTACCAGGTTTGATGATTTTTCGGTAGAAGCGTGTGTTGGTCCATTTCGCACTGCGGTCCCATTCGGGTCGGTCTTCCAATTTGTGTGCAGCCATTGCTTCTTGAATGGCATTTCTTCGTCGTTTGGGTAGTTCATGAGCAACACGGATTTTGGACTTTTTCCGTGATTTCTTTGCTGCCATGGTGGTGGCAGCGAACCCCCCTCAATAAGAATGCGTATATTTTCATACAAACAAGCAAAGAAAACAAATGCTTACAGGTTAGCCCAAGGTCATGGAAGAAGTCGGTGTTCAACGACAATACGCTCCAAGTTCGATCTGTTTTGGATGCGGTCCAGCCAATCAACAAGGTTTGCAAATCAACAGTATTCGTATTGAAAACGGACTTTCAATGGAATATCTCCCCGAACATCATCATCAAGCCTTCCCGGGTATGATTAACGGAGGAATTATTGGAACTCTTTTGGATTGCCATGGCAATTGGACTGCCGCAATTGCGCTTATGGACGCACAGGGACTCGAAGAGCCTCCTTGTACCGTTACCGCCTCTTATACAGTTAAATTACGCCGCCCTACGCCAAAAGATGTCGTCCTCAAAATCACCAGTCAAATAAAAGAATTAAGTGATAACCGAGTCGAAGTTGAATTGCTCTTGGAAGCCGATGGCAAAGTCTGTGCCACAGGAAGCGGATTGTTTGTTGCGGTGAAAGAAGGTCATCCTGCTTATCACCGATGGAGTTGAACCGGTCAATGGCGAAACCAAGCAAAGAACAGGTAATTCTCTTGGATGAGTTGCGAGATTTCGTCATTAATGTCATGCGAGATATGCCTGAATGGGTAGATGCAAAGGTTGAGCGTTTGCGAACAATTCCCTTGGGTGTTCTTCGGCGGAATGCGACACAACGCCACGGAGTTACCCGATGGAGGCGAGGTGTTGATCTTCATTCTCTACAACCAGAAGATGTTGAAGTGATTGATATTCATCCCAAAATGTTGAATCCACAGTGGAAAGCATATTCCGCCTTTGTCTTGCACCATGAATACATTCATGCGCTCGGATTGCGTGCTCATAATACCCTTTTTCGACAATTTGAGGCGGCTTGGCCTGGTCGAACAGCCGGCGAACATGGAGTTCAGTTCACGGAACATCTCCGTCTAGAAAAAGCGATTTGGTTGTGGTGCTGTCCCGAATGTGAACAAGAATTCCCACGACAAAAACCTTCACATCGAAAATATCGATGTCGTAAATGTAATACGATTCTTCTCGATAAAAAAAATCCCAATATGGCCTTAGCATCAAACCATTGAATTGAAGAGAGATGATGAATACGGCAATTTATGGGCAATCGGCAAGTTGGTGAACAACGACCAATTCGTCCATTACTCCTCCTCCTCAGCGTTTTGTTGTTGTCTCTTTTCATGCCGGTAGTTCAAGCGAATTTGAACCAATCAACCAATGGCGGTAAACTTTATTTATCGTGTATACAAGATAATGAATGCTTTTTAACTTCAGTTGCCAGTGGAGAGGAAATCATTTCAGACACGGTCTTTGCTTCACCTGCACAACCCGATACAATCACCCTTGAATTTGAAATGGACCCGCAGCAAAGAGAATTGGCCTTACTTCCAAGTCTCCTCACATCGATGGAGCTAGATCTACGATTTACTGGTGAGGTTTCAGGCGCTAATAAACCTGAAATGGAAGTTTCTTTGATTCTTGCTTCGACGGTCACAACATGGAACTTCGATGCCGAGATAATACCTTTAGGAGGCACTTCAAACCCCTATACCTTGGAGAATGAAGCGCTAAATTTGAACGGAGAACGATTGCTGTGGCCGGAGGAAACCGTAAGATTGCGATTGACTTTTGTTCTTGACCGACCGGGAACATGGGAATTGCACCTTAGAGGAGCTTCTTCTTTGAATTTAGAAATCCCATGGTCCGAAGATGTTGATACTCGAAATACCGACGAACCATCCAGCGACTTGGAACCGCGTTCTACCGATTTTGAAACGGTTCACTATGGCGCCTTACTCGAAAATGACCGAGATTGTTGGACCTTTGCGGTTGAACAACATGAAATATTGAACATCTATCTTGAATGGGAAAGCGTTCCAATCGAAATTCAACAAAGTCATGGTTTACCTGATCTTATTCAACCCTCTGGGCGCCTCTCAAAGGCACCGGAAGTCATCGTCCTAGAGAATGATGAATCTACTCGAATAACCTACCGTTGGCGAGCACTTCCTGTGGGGGAATATATTTTCTGTATTGGTGGGACTGCAGGTAAATTCCAACCTTATGTTTGGACCGGCCAACTTGCATTTGAAAACATTGGCCCCATGAATCCATCTGGATTTGATGGCAAGGCTTTCTACCCTTCCGGCAGTGCTCTATTGGGTGATGAAGATGAAGCAATATCACTCACACAATCTGGTTTTGGCCTTCTCTTTATTTCCTTTTTTATATTGATTGGATTTGTCATAGATAGCCTTAGAAATTCGACTTCCACTTTTCTTCGCCTTGGTGTCTTAACACCGGGTGTGATTTTCTTACTAGTCGGAGGTATTCTTCATCCATTGTTGGTTTTGGGTGAAGAAGTTCAAACCGAATCTGAAATACAATTCGATGATTTGATTGAGATGCGGCTCCAACAATTGTGGGATATCTCGTACCCAGGTGTCCCGGAACAAGTCTTAGCCACCCACATAGGTTCAACTTGGGGCATGTTAGATGGTGACAATTTACAACTCAGACTTTCTATCGATGAGGCACAGCCACTTCCCGATGGTCGCTGGCAATTAATTGTTCCAGAATTACAAGAACTACGTCTAGACCAAGTAATCTTCTCCCAAGTTGCTCGTGGAGGGGTACAAACAACCGATGAAGGTATGCTTGAGCAACAAACGGTTCGTTTCATCCTGTTTGCAGGGCGCACGCTACTCCTCGATATGATGATGCTCGAAGCAATGATGGTGGTTGATGAGCCTCCAAAGTCTTCAATCTTCCATGTTGATTTTGACATGGTGGATGCTCCAGCATCTGGTTCAGTAAGTATTCCTGCATGGGCAACACGACCAGCATCAGTGAGTGTGGACGATTGGGTTCTACTTCAAGCGAATTTATTCCCCAAACAGATTTCAGTGAGTCTTTGCGATTGTGATTTAGATCTCCTAGATATCAGTTTTATCGAATCGGGTAAATTTGATATCAATGATATTCCACCACATATCAACATTGAGAATGCTTCTGGACTAATTGCTTATTCAACACCCGTTGCCCTTCTTGGACTAGCCCTTTGCGTATTTTCAAGTCGAACAGAACATCAACGGCGTAAAAAAGCAAAAGCACTTGCTGCTACTTTTTTTAGTTAAAATCCAAAGTGGGATTAAAGTTCACTTCTTTCCTTTCTTTCCTTTCTCTGCTTTCGTTTTTGCATCTTTGATGGCTTCATCTGAATCAACGCCTGCCTTTTTAGCAGCATCTTTGATGACTTCTTCTTCTCGTGCAGAGATTTCTCCATCTTTGGAAGCGGATCTAACGACGGCATCGATGTTCATCTTAGCGGCCTCTTCATCGGTGATTCCCAATGCTTCTTGGAAGGATTTCAATTCAGCCAATTCCTCTTCGGTGATGATACCATCTTCCCAAGCGGATTCATAGGATTCTAAAAGGAAGGAGCGGTATGCTTCAGGGTTGACAAGAACATCGCGAATCAGGCCGTGATTGGGGCCATCATCTATTTGCGACATTTCAAGGATTGCAATAGAGCGACGCATTTCCTTGACAGCCATATCTTTGAGGCCGTGTCCGGCCCAAACAGCACCGGCTGCGATGACAGCAGCAGCAAACCAACGCATGACGTCAGGATTAACAAATTCCCAAGGTTCTACAAGGTGGAAAATACCGAGAACAGCCATTGCTGCACCACACATAACTTCGACCCAGTCATTCATATCCGGTTCGTCTTGGAAAATCGAAAGTCGTTCTTCAACCATTGTTTCAACATCATCGCCCATGTGTAAGGACACGAGAAGCAGGGTCTTAGGGATGTCGGATTGAACCTTTCGAAGCGTTGTCCTTTTGGACTGTTGGCGCGACTGTCGGTACATGGAGGCGGCCGAGGGGGATGTGATGGCCTTAGATTTGCCTGCAAAGGCCCTCAAATTCTTGACTGAAACATGGGGTATCAAACACCTCCACCCCCCGCAACAAGAAGCGATGCCGAGTGTTCTTTCTGGTGCCAATACTTTACTAGCCATTCCAACTGCAAGCGGCAAGTCATTAGTTGCTTACCTAGGGATTCTAAGACGTTTACTCGTCGATGAGCCAGGTTCAAAAGCCGTGTATATTGTCCCTCTCAAAGCCCTTGCAAGTGAGAAGCACGAAGATCTAGTTGCTCTGGGTGGCTCGGTCGGATTAACAGTAGGTCTCGGCATTGGTGATGCTTCTGGAGAAGCCAAAAAAATCGATGAGTGTGATATTCTCGTATGTACTTCGGAAAAGCTCGATTCATTGATGCGAAATAGGTCTGAACTTATGGCAAATGTATCGATTGTCGTCGCCGATGAATTCCATCTTATGAATGATTCAACTCGAGGGCCAACCTTGGAAATAAATCTCACTCGGTTACGATACCTTCGTCCAAAAGCACAAATCATCGCTCTTTCAGCTACGGTAGGTAATTGTGAAGAACTCGCTACATGGTTAGATGCAAACCTCGTTCTCTCTTCATGGAGGCCCGTCGCTTTGGAATACAGCACGTTTCACGACCTCCATCTCGAACCTCGGCTTGTCCAATCAGCGGGACTGTCGACTGATGCAGATGTTCTTCAACCTCCACGGGATCTTGAAGGGCCAAAATCGCATCCTAGTTGGGTTGTTGTCAATGATGCAATCGACCAAGAGGGACAAGTGCTGATATTTGTCGGAACTCGACGCAGTGCACAATCCGAGGCTTTGAAACTCGCTAAACGAGTTGAAAAGCGACTCAAAAAGGAAGACCCTGACCGCTTGAAACGTTTGGAACACTTCGCTTCAAAACTTGAAGGTCGCAGTCAAACAGCTATGGCCGAACGTCTTGCAGAAGCGATTAGAGGTGGCATTGCATTCCATCATGCAGGCCTAACCCACGGTCAGAGAAAGGCTATTGAAGGCGCTTTCAAAGATGGCCTGCTCATTGGATTGACTGCAACTCCAACACTGGCAGCCGGTGTTAATTTACCGGCTAGAAGAGTTCTAGTTCGAGATCTCAAGCGTTGGAGTGATGGTATGAGTCGCCCACTTCCAGTGATGGAAGTTCGCCAAATGCTTGGTCGGGCTGGCCGTCCCAAATACGATAACTTTGGAGAAGCATGGGTCCTGTGCAAGGGGACGGATGGCTGGGGTATCGCTGATGATGTCAGTGAACGATATTTCTTTGGACCCGTAGAATCAATTTCCTCAAAATTAGCAAATGAACCAGCACTGAGGGCTCACCTTTTGGCTTCAATTGCTACCGGTGGTTTCCGTCATCGTGGTGAAATTGGCGATTTCTTTTCAGCAACTTTCCTTGGGGCAACCATCTCGAAAATGCAACTCAATGAGCGCCTTGATGAGATGCTCAATTGGTTGGTAGAAGAACGATTTATTCGTAAAAAAGGAAACGATGAAGCCTATGCCCTGCGTCGCGCAGATTCTCAAGTTGGGCGTAGCGAAGAAGAAAATTGGGACGATGAAATGCCGATTTGGGCAACCATTGCCCAATCTACTGGCGGGGTTGAATTGCGCTCAAATCGCCCAGAACAAACCCCACCACCAAAGTCATCGTCTGCTTTTACACAGGCCTCCTTAGGTTTCACTTCAGCCTCTAATTTAGCTCACGTAGGAGGTTGGTCAGCGCCTTCAGCCAACGACCATTCATCGATGGAATATGAAGCGACCCCGATGGGCGAGCGAATAACGCAACTCTATCTTGACCCACTTTCGGCATCTATCTTGCGAACTGGTTTGCGTAGAGCAGTTCGTCGAAAGGTCCGTGAAAATGGCCCAGTAACCGACTTTGGTTTGATGCATTTAGCATCTTCAACTCCTGATTTCCTGCCACTTTGGGCCAAGAACTCTGAAATGGAACGAAGCTCTTCTCTTTGGCTCAAAACCAATGCTGTAGAAGATGAATTGCTAGCCGACGATTCGTTAGAAGAACGATTACTTGGTAAGGTCAAATCAGCATGGATGCTTGAAAAGTGGATTGAAGAAGAAACATTACGCACCATCGAAAGTGATCTCGATGTTAGCCCCGGGGATGTAAATCATCGTGTTGACCTCATGGGATGGCTTCTTGCTGCTGGCCAGCAAGTTCTTTTGACGGATGACGCCTTTGCAGAAGAACATCTACCAATCATTGGAGAGATTGCTACCATGCTGGATATGCTGCGGCAACGAATCCGGCATGGTTGTAAAACAGACTTGCTGCAATTGGTCAACATCAAGAACATTGGACGTGCGCGTGCACGAGAATTAGCAGTGATGGGCATCAGGACACCGAAAGATGTCATGGCAATGGACCGTTCAACTCGAAACCAACTCTTGGCAAAACGAGGATGGGGTCCAATGTTGCTGGACAAAATTCACAAAGAAGTCGAAAAAGTCCTCCGTCGGCATGAATCGCCGGGGCATCAGAGTAAAGCAATCACACAACGTGATGATGATGTTCCGCTTTCAGATGAATCTCCATCGGATAATTGAAAGAGAATACCCTTCTGGAATCACCATGGCACAACCTCCGTTCCCATGCTTTGCTTGGCGTTCAGAGCATTCATTTGATGCTGAGGGGATGCTTCAAACATTCCTTGAACTGCGTCCAAACTTTCAATGGGTAATGGTCGGTGATGGATGCGTCCAATCCAATCTTCAATTGTGGACTGCGTGGATGTGTGCATCACGCAGATGGATCCGTAAGACTTCATTGGCTCGTTCACTCGACGCAGAGTTCTTGCGTTATCTTTCAGGGACTCACCATGTTTCTGAAGCCTTCAAGCGAACGGGTGTTAGAAATGATGACACTGTTGGGTTTGTTGTTTTTTTACCAGAAGCAATCGCTACTGATGAAACCCAAACAGATTGCCAAGCAGTCGAGTATGACTTTGAAGAGGTTGAAATCCAAGCAACCTCGATTCTTTCCCGGCTCAAGTTCAAACTCGATACGAACGAGTTTCTACTCTCAAAACCCGGGGCAATCCGTCTCGGGATGAAATTTGAATCAGAACAAGAAGTCATTACCGAATCTGCACTTATAGGGCATATTCTCTCGTCTGAATTTACTTCGTGAGCAAAACGAAACAGAGTAGAGTTCAAACACCGTTGCATCTACCGCCTCTGTATGGTGATGAGCGCAAGTCCAACAGATGAGCACAGACCGAGTACCGGTCGCTACCTCGACCAATCGAAAATACAAGCAGCACTCGACCAAGCACAAGACCTTGGTGCATCGTATGCAGAAGTCCGATTGATGGCGATAACCGATTCTAGTGTTGCTCTTCGTGATGCGAAACTTGAGCGGGCAATTCCCGGACAAGAGGTCGGCGTCACCTTGAGAATCTTGGCAGATGGTGCGTGGGGCGTTCATTCGACTACGGATTTAGTATCCTTGCCATCTCAAATTGAATCAACAGTTCGTCTGGCAAAAGCAGTTGCTGCTCGACGTTCCTCCAAAGACCGCCCAGTTCAGTTGGCAGAAGTTCCAATCTTGGAAGACGAGATTCATTGGAAGCCAAAACAAGATGTTCGTCATACCGATTTGCAAACTAAAATAGGCCATTTGAAAACACTTCACGACAGTGCAGCGGACGATGACCGCATAATATCGGTGACCTGCGGATGGAGCGATGAACATCTCCATACTGAACTTATGACCAGTGAAGGAATGAACCGAGTTTGGTCATTCCAACGTTCACTCATCAATGCGAGTGTCACCGGTCGAGATGGTGGCGAAGTCGTATCCTATAGAACCAGGCATGGAGGGGAAGGTGGACTTGAAGTCATCGAAGCATGCGACCTTGGAAAACTCGGCGAAACCGCTCGAATTGCCACATTACGCCTGCTCAAAGCAGAACGAGCACCTTCTGGTAAATTACCACTGATTGCCGACCGTGATTTGACCGGCGTCTACATTCACGAAGCACTTGGTCACCCCTGTGAAGCCGACCTTGTTGCAGCAGGTGATTCATGTCTTGCAGGAAAACTCGGTCAAACGATCGGCAATGAAATTGTCTCGGTCGTTGATGACCCAACAATACGTGGCGGCTACGGCGCCCATCCAATCGACGATGAAGGACTCGACACCCGTGAGAAAAACCTCATCAAGAAGGGTGTTCTTACCGAGTACCTCAATCATCGAGAGACTGCACACCACTTTGGTCTAGATCCAAATGCAGGTGCTCGAGCCCAAGATGGTTTACATCACCCACTTGTCCGAATGTCGAACACATTGATCAAGGGCGGAACACACAATGATATCGATGAATTGATGGAAGACATTCAGTATGGCGTTTTTGCTTGTGGCTCTCGTGGAGGCCAAGTCGATACAGGTCGAGGCTCATTCCAATTTGCGGCTCAAGAAGCTTGGTTGATTGAAAACGGAGAAATAACCCGTCCATTGAAAGATGTAAGCGTGAGTGGTTTGACACTTCAAATTCTGAAAGATGTTGATGGATTAACTCGGGATTCACGCCTCGCTGCCCCCGGTTTCTGTGGTAAAGGACAAACCGTTCCAGTTGGCGACGGTGGCCCGATTATGCGAATCTCTCAAGCGCTGGTGGGATGAAGATGTTACCGGATGACGCAGTGGAACGTATTGCAGAGGGCTGTCGAGACATCGGAAAACTCTGTCAAGTTCAAGGAATTCAACAATGGGAAATCGTAGCCACGCAATCATATGGTCACAGTATCGACATTGAAGCAGGTAAAATCGCCCTTGCAGCCGGAGGCGGCGAAGGAGGATACGGCATTCGAGTTGTCGAAGACGGCAGATTTGGTTATGCCTATCTTGTCGATTTAGGCTCTGCAGATTATGCCATTCAACAAGCCCGTGATATTGCCAAAGTATCACCTTCAGTGAAGGGTTTTGTACTTCCAAGTGAGCAAAAGGCGGAAAAAGTTGGTGGGTTGTTTGATAAAAATATTCTCAGTATTGGTCCCGAAGATTTACTTGAACAAGCAGATGCGATTTTGAGTGAAGTTGCTTCACTAGACGACAGAGCCGTTGTTACAGGTGGTGGATTAGGCGTTGGAGCAAGTGCTACTGCTATTTTTTCTAGTGAAGGAATCGAATCAAGCGGCGTAACGACCTCCCATGGCATCGGTATTCAAGTTTCAATCGATGCCGATGATGAATTAACCAGTTCATACGAAGGCGATTCGAGTTGTCAACGCCTTCCAAATGTACCTGATTGTATTGCAGTTGCAGTTAATTGGGCACAAAAAACACGTGGGCCAATCGAAGTGAATACCGAGGCACACGATACTCCTGTTTTGATGACTAGTGAAGGTTTTTCTCCATTGTTTTCCATGGTCGTTCCTTCGGCTGTTAGAGGTGACCGGTTGGTCCGAAATGAATCATTCTGGTCTGGAAAGCAGGGTGAACTTGTGCTTGCTGACGACCTTTCACTCATCGATGATGGCAGAATGGAAGGTGGTCGTTCGGCTTCTTCTCGCGATGGAGAAGGCGTCCCTACTCGTCGCCAAACCTTAGTTGAAAATGGCCGCCTTGTTGGTTCTTTGTGGTCGACAAGAGATTCCGCACAACAAGTGGCGGAAGGTCGCATTGAACATGCAGAAACCAATGGCTGTGCTGTTCGCGGTAGCCATCAAAGTCCACCAGGAACCGGTTGTGCTGATTTGCAAATGGTTTCATCGATGAAAAGTTCCTCTCAAGATGCCCTTCTAGAACGAATGCAAGACGGTTACATCGTCCACAGTGTCATGGGCGCGCATACTGCGAATCCGACCAGCGGTGATTTCTCAGTTACATCGAGTACGCTGTTACGAGTCGAAGGTGGAGAAATACTCGGACCGGTCAAGCAAGCCGGTTTGTCTGGTAATCTTGCTAAGGCTCTTTCTCAAGATGTGTACCTTGGAAACGATGTTCGCATCCAAGGCTCTTATTCCTCCGGCAACATGCACCTTCCAGACGTCTTGTTGATGCAGGGGCTTCGAATCAACCCCGCCTAAGTCACTCAGTCGCTTGATTCGACAATCCTTGGATAGGAACAAACTTCACGGCATTCTTTATGGCCTGTCGTCTCTCCTGTAGTTATCCATGGAGGTCAAGGGAGTGTACAGTCTCAACCAAATCGCACGAAAGCCCGCAGCCTGTTCTCCGTACAGGCCCCGAACGAACACGCCTGGCGGAGGTCATTGCAATGTCTGAAAAATACGAAACTCACATTAAATCGATACTTGCTGAATGTCCTGATGCAGATCCTGAAGCTATTTCTGCAGCGTTTGCAAAATATGAATCAGAATTCTTTATTCCGCCGCAAGACGCTATGCGGTCTATTCTTCGACGCTTCAAGGGTGAAACTACACCTACTCCGTCGGCAGGCTCCTCTGGTTCATCATCCTCTTCCGCACCTAAAACCACACGAAAGGTGAGCCGATTAAGCGAATTGAAAGGCACTGACCGAGAAATCGAAATCGAAGTGGAAATTATTTCCCATAACATTCGCGACCAAACGATACGAGGCGAACAAAAGCAAATCGCATTTGGCCTCCTTGAAGACAACCCTTGGGAAGAAGATGGCGAGAAGAATCGTTGGGAATACAAAGACTGGGGTCCGAATTCCAACATTACCCCAGGCTCCGTCGTCCGAATTGAAGGTGCTTCAGTCAACGAATATCAAGGAAAGATGTCGTTAAACATCAACCAATCTACTCGTATCGCTGTGATCCGTGAAGGAACACGACCAGTGACCGCACCTGGCGAGCCTCAAGACATCTCGAGTTTGCCATCAGAGGGCTATGTCTGCATTGTTGGACGAGTTATTGCTACTCGCCCAGACCAGATTCACCGCAAGGATGGTTCGGGTTCTATTGATATCATTCGTGGTCGATTAGCCGATGAAACAGGTACTATTGGATTCCTTTCATGGGAGCCACTGGAACACGAAGTAGGAACGCTTCTCAAGATTGAAGGTGCACAAGTTCGAACGTTTAGGGATACACCAGAACTAAACTTCGGGCGAACGACCAAAATTGAAGTCTATCACGATAAGAATTTTGCTGATGTTGATGTACTCTCAAAACAAACAGTACTCACATTGTCTGAACTCCGAGACGGAGCACAAGATGTCGATGCAGTCGTTCAGATCACTGAATGGGCAAAACGCTCGTTCACACGTGATGGTGAAGAACGCTTCCTCTGGTCTGGTCAAATCGCTGACCCAACCGGTCGTTGTCGAATGAGTGCATGGAATGAACTTCCTATTACCGAAGACCAATTACCGTTAACAGTTCGTCTCAAAGGCGTACGTGTACGTTCTTGGCAAGGAATACCGGATATTACAATTGATAATGCCGACCAAGTCGAGATACTCGATGCCCCACCTTGGGACAGCGAATTAGATTTGAAAAACCATGTCGTTGAGGTACCCTTGCATGAACTCTCTTCTGGCGCAAGCCGAATTGGAATCTCCACCAGTGCAATTGTTGTCAGCGTCCGTGAAGATTCTGGGTTCATTCAACGGTGCACAGAATGCCGTCGAGTTCTCCGAGAGGGGGTTTGTGCTGACCATGGAGCAAATGACGGTAATAGTGACATTCGATTGCGTTTGGCGATTGATAATGGCCGTTCCAGTGTCTCCTTGCTAACGAATAAAGACGCAACATTGAGTCTTATTGGGATGAATGAATCTGAACTTCAAGATGCGATTAACGATGCTGGACAGGTTGCTTTTGTTCAATCTCTACGTGGAAAGATGCTCGGCCGTAAAATCAATGCTACAGGCCGCACCATCGTCGATGAACAAGGCGCAATGCTGCTTGCGGATGGTGCTTCAATGGTTGAGGAAGATGCTGGTTTACGGGCGACTGAAATCCGTGCACAATGGAGGGTTGCTTGATGCAATCTGGAACAACACGTGCAAAGCGACAACCTGCCTGGCACATGCTTGCTTCTGAATTCAGTGAGGCTACGCTCAACGAGAAAGGCTCAGGCGAATACGACCCTTCCTTTGTCATCACGAAACTCGGTGCAAAAGTCAACCGAGTAGTTGTAGCAGGGCTTTTGGAACGTCTTGAAGTTCGAGAAACATCCAACGGCTCAACTCTTTACCAAGGACAAATGCGTGACCCCTCCGGTGTCCATTACTTCTCTGTCGGGGATTATGCAAGCGAATCGATGCGTGAACTTACCTTGACTTTGGTTGAGAAAACCGAGGCAGGAGAACCGGTTCTCCTTCTCATGGTTGCGAAATCACGATGGTATCAAACTGATGAAGGTGCTGTTTATACCTCACTTCGTCCCGAAGAAGCCTGTGAAATTGATGCACAACAGTATGCTCTTTGGCTGACCCGAACCTGTGAAGACACTCTACAGAGGATGAAGCATTTCACGGACTCGTTATCTGCTGAACCAACCCGAGAAGGTTTGGTTGCTGCTGGAATCCCAGAACATATGGTCGATGGGCTTCTTGTTTCTCGTAATCATTACGGAGAGATTGAGATTGAAAATTACACCCTCAACATTATGCAAGCTTTGGATATTGCAGAAGGACGCATGGAGGCTGCTAGTCAACCTGTTGCTGCACCTGCCCCAAGTGCCGATGCAGATGCAGATGGAGATTCTGGAGATGCCGCTGCAGGTAGTGAAACTGAAGTAAAGGATACTATTGTCTCGATCATAGAACAACTCGACCAAGGTGATGGTGTTGATTTTGAAACCGTATTAACCAATACAGTCGCACGTGGATTTGACCGAAGTTTGGCTGAAGAAAAACTCGATGAACTTTCAAATGAAGGTACACTCCATGAACCAAGATTTGGTTGGTTTAGAATCGTGGCATGATGATTTCCACCCCCAACATTGAAGTCCTTGCCACTGCGTGGGTAAAATAGAGGTTGACATATGGCTGGCATGGATTTTTTTATTCGCCCCGCATCGGGAACAACAAGTGCAGATTGGGTTCGAATTCCAAATTGTGATATGAAAGTGCGTCTCACACGCCGCCTCACACGCACAATTATCCGCGGCGAGGAGGGCGATGACCTACATGATGAAGGTTCAGAATCAGCCGCTTATACCGTCACAGGGGAAATTGCGCTGGATGATTACAAGCGCGTCCTCACCATGTTCCGTTCTGGCCAACCTTACATTCATGACCCATTTGAAGAACGAGATGTCAAAGTAATATTTGCATCGATGGAATATGATGGTTCTAATCAAATGTTTAAATTTGAATTACTTGAAGATATTGTTTGAGGTGAGATTATGCGTAAATTGGATGAGCAGAGAGAAATTCTCTACGTCATTCGAACATTGGATGTCTTAATGTCCTCAGGTGTAGGTCTCGAAGCTGCGATTCACACCATTGGCAGTGGTGGTTACGGTATCATTTCAGAAGACTTCTCCGGTATGATGGCACGTTTGCGAAAAGGAAGCAGCCGTGGCCTCGGACCTGAGTTGAAGAGTATGATGGGTAAAGTAGATTCCGAAGGATATCGCCGACTCCTAAATACAATGTACACGAATGTCACACAGAACACCGACATCATCGAAACCATCCGAAAGCAAGGCGTACGTATGGAAAATGAACGAACAGAGTCAGTCAAGAAATACATCGAAGAACTCGGTTCAGTCCCTGAAACTCTTCTTTCCATTGGAATGATTGGCCCTATTATCTTGGCAATCGCTGGGCTTGTCCCACAACTGATGAGTGGCGACTTAGGTGCATTCATGCAATTACCACCAGCATCGACGATCAATCTCGTGGTGAATGGTGGACTCGCTGTGACATTATTTGGAATGTTCATGATTGGCTTGAAAGCCCATACAAAGGACCCGGGGTTGTGATTTCATGATATTTGGGCTCATTGAAACATTTAACGATAATCTCTTTCTGCTGGTACTCGTTGTATTTGGCATCGCAAGTGCTGCTGGTGGAATACCACCAATGATTGAACGCAAAAGACGCCGTTCTATAGAAAGCACCCTTCCCTCATTACTTGAATCACTCTCTGATTCAGTTGGTGCAGGGCGTGGCATTCAAGAAGCGATGATGGAGCAATCCCGAACTCTTCCCGGCGTGCTTGGTAAATTGCTAAAAGAAACTCTTGAAGAAAGCCACTCATCTTCATTTAGTGCTGCACTTGCTGCCTTTTCTGCAAAAACTCGTTCATCTCAAGTCCAACGTGTAATGGTCTTGATTGAGACTGCGATTGAACAAGATGCCCCCCTGCAAGGTATTCTTTCTGATTTAGCAATGGATTACGAACGCTTGAACGATTTGATGGACAAGCGCGAGGAAGAGCTGTTTGGGAAAGGCATGCTCATTGTTATTTTCATCAGCATCGGTTTGCCAGTACTTATCGCCTTCATCGTTGGATTATTTGCACCTGCGAGCAAAGGTTTTCAAATTGATTCTTTCAATGTCACCTTTTCCCTTTTCTTTGGAGCAGCATCTGCAATTGCAATTGGTGTTTCAGGCCGAATGCTCGGGCGGTTAAAAGATGCACTTTGGTGGATGCCAGGGTGGATTGCACTTTCAATGGGTCTCTATCTTGGGGCAGTTATAATGATTGGAGGATGAAAAAAAATGAGTGAATTAGTCTTAGCACAATACGGTCGAGTAACAATCTATACCGAAGAAAACCACCCCTCTCCCATTTATCATGTAGATGGAGAAGTTGAACCAAACCCATATGGTGATCTCGCCGTTCTTTTGGAAGATGATGCACTTGAAGAAGTGATGTATAATGGTGGAACACAATGTGTGAAAATAGCACACCGTGACCATGGTATGTGCCGGACAAACATTTGGATTGATGATGATTCAGGTATTCAAATCGCCAAGAATATCGCCGCTTTTACCAACGTTCCACTCGGAGATGGTCCCGGCCTTGTCCCCATCTTTGATGGACGACTCCCCGATGGTTCCCGTGTCAACGGCACGATTCCACCTGTGACACCTGATGGCCCTACACTCACTATCCGTAAATTCCGAGAAGACCCATTGACAATGATTGATTTAGTGAAATTTGGTACTGTGAACGCACGTCTCGCAGCAATGATGTGGGTTTGGATTGAAGGCCTCGACAGCCGTCCAGCAAACTTTGTTATTGCGGGTGGAACAGGTTCCGGTAAAACTACAACCCTCAATTGTCTTGGGATGTTTATTCCATGGGACCGCCGTTTACTCACCGTAGAAGACACCGCTGAATTGCAAGTCTATCATGACCACTGGCTCCGAATGGAAACTCGTCGCGAACGCCCAGATGGAACTTCTGAAATCGATATGAATGATTGTCTCAAATCAAGTCTTCGTATGCGACCTGATCGAATCATTGTGGGAGAAGTTCGTGGACCTGAAGCAGCAACTTTGCTTACTGCCATGAACACTGGTCACGACGGTTCATTCGGTTCACTGCACGCTAACACGGCTCAAGAGACTGTCACTCGTATGATCAATCCTCCAATGAATGTCCCACCGATAATGCTCAGTGGGCTTGATTTAATCATTATTCAAGCACGACTTCACGTCAACGGAAAAACTGCTCGTAAAATTACAGAAGTTGCTGAAATTGCAGGTATGGAGGGTGACAAACCTCGTTTAAACATCATCTGGAAGTACAATGCCTCCACCGATCAAATCGAAGAAACTGGAATCCCATCCAAACTTCGTGAAATAATTTGCACTGCAGCTGGTGTTTCTCCTGATGTGTTCGAAAAGCACGTTTCACAACGTCAAAAGATCATTCAAGACTTGGCACAACGTGATATTCACGATATCCAGACTGTAACACAAGTCATCCAAAACTTCTACTCATCTCGTTGAAGTGGATTAACCACGCAGACGGGCGAGTAAGTTATCGATATCATCGATTTTACCTCGTGCGGAATTGAGTCGTTCAGATGCATCACTGACCGATTCAGCAATGACCATCTCTACGTCAGGTTGTTCCTCAGTTTTCGGTTTGAATGCTTCTGCAAGTGCCTTCAGTTCAGTCACAATTGCATCGACTTGAGTATCTGAAATCATGATCCCAGGTGCGATTCGAGGAATTTCTGAAGGAGATATAAACCCTAATTCAGCACCAATGATTCCAGCACAAGCAAGAACACGTGGGCGTAAGTCAACCGTGTTGACCTCATACCCCCTTGATTCGAGGAATCGAATTACTAAGGCTTGTTGTGGGTCTGAGAAACTACCTTCACTTGATTCAAGCACAGTTTCCACCATTTCTTCAAATCCAGCAATATTTCGCTCAAGACGGTCAACAGTCATTCGTTCAATGTCGGAGAAATGAACTGCACCATGTTGCAGAACACGAAGAATACGATTTCGACGGGCAATAGATGGGTCTTGAAGTGCCTCAGCCTGATGGATTTCCACATGCAGGTCGAAAAGGGCATGGAGTCTTCCTGAAATACTTGGAATTCGTAGATCGAGTCCCATATCATGGCCAATTTGTTCGAAAGACATCCGTGCTCGAACCAAATCTCCCTCCGAAGATGCGAGGGTGTTGTTCAACTGATCACGGAGCACATCTCGAGCGTTTTCGAAATTACGCAGGGCTTCTCGTTCTCTCCAAGAGTTTGGCATTGCAAAGACGGCATCCTTTTCGGTTTGAGATCTGAATTCAAGTTCCATCAAAGTATTGCGAATCCCGTCACTTACCGCCGGAATTTCTACCGCAAAACCATGGCTAGAGAGGCTACAGATGAATGCTTCAAGGTCTTCGTCATTGCTGGTACTACTCACCGCTAAGAAATCTCTACCAGATGCTTCAATTTCTGCTGCTCGTGCTGTTAACTCAAGTAAAACTGCTTCGACTTCGAGACTATGCTCGACAATCTCTGCTACATGAGCACTTTGAACCATCGCTGGAGTTTCATCGTTGGCTCCTTGCTTTTGTCCTGCTCGAAGTGCGTCATCGATTGAGGCAGCAAGAGGGGCACGAGAGATTGGAATTCCCTCCTGTGCGAGTTCAGTTCGCATTTCAGTCTCTTCCTCAAATGTCCAGCCTTCTGGATGTTGAGAGACAAATGTCTCTACCGTTTCGAGTACGACATCCTGTTCATCGAGAGGAGTGTGTCCAGGAGATTCATTCTTAGAATCTTCGGTTGGACTCGGTATTACAACGGCTGAATCGGCGCTTCGTGGGCGGCGAAGACTCTTTTTGACTTTACCCCAGCCACCTTGTTGATAGGCTAAAACACCTGCAATTCGAACAAGTAACGCCTGCTTATTTCCAGAGAGAGGTAATTCCAATGTCTTACACAATTCATGCAATTCATCACGAGTCATCGAATCAAGGGACTCGGGGACGAATTGTTTAGGGTCGTGATTAAGATGAAGATACAGGCGTTGACGACGAGCACGGATAGAACCTGATTTTTTGATACCAAAGATTCCTAGAATCTCGCCAATTTCAGCGTTCAAGAGATTCTTAATCCCATGCGGTGAAAGATCCCATTCGTCCAAGATAAGTTGTTGAATCAGTCGCCCTCTAACAACCTCGACTGACCCGTTTTTGGGTAAGTTGTAGGTAACCGCGAGCTCTTTGAGTCCATCAAAACGCGCTTGATAGAGTTCGTTCAAGAGTTCGCCTTTTGCAGTCACAGTCTCACCTACCGTTTACTTTCGGTTCAAAGGGGTATATGTGTCTTCGCTGTGTTGAGATGCGGAAAAGTGCAGTTCTTCGACTGTTTATCCCCCTCCATCTGTATTTATTTTGCTCATCTTTCGGCAATGGTTTGAAGAGTATGAAGCGTTGGAGAGTTGTAATGGCAAGAACAGTGAAGGCTACAAAGGTCGCCCTTAAGGAAGCGGATTCACTTGTTGAATCGCTATGTGAACTTGTTTGGACTGACTTGAAAAATCAGTACACAGGACTAGAAGAAATGCTTCAATCACGAATTCACGATGCTGAAGAAGCAATTCTTAATGCTACTAAAGGAAAGTTGGCCATAATTGCTGGAATCGGGGTTATGCGAAAGGATCTTGAACGAGCTCAACGTCGTTTTGCACGGTCAAATGATATCGAAGAATTACGAGAATTCGTGGGCGGTTTAGCAGGTCGGATTTTCCGTTTGAGAGAAGCCAATAACAATATCGTTGAATCACTTAACTCGGTCTTGAATCCAAGTCTGACAGGTATTGAAATCGTCGAGAAATTTGCTTCGGACCTTCAGCGCTCAGCAGGGACATGGGAGCGCAACGGCCGTGAAATAGATGAATCAATACTCGAATTATGTGATGACAATGAACCGGCTGAACTCGGTGAGTTTGAAAACCACATCGCCAAGCAAGGGTATGGTGCGTTGGGTGAAATTCCAGCTCATTCTTCTTCTGATGAAGATGCTTGAACTGAATGAAGATCCATGAGTGGAGGTTTGGCAAGGCTGTATTCCTCTGGGAGGTCTGGGTATTTGCGAACCATTTCTTCATGCTCAGTTTGCATAGTTTCAAGTAAATTCATGAACTCCTTGAGAACATTGACCATTCCCATATGACTTTCCTCAAGTGTGCAAATTCGTTCTGCACTTGCAGTTACAGTTCCCAAAAAATTCAAAGTTTCGACTTTTATTTCTAAACGAGGGCTCGTCGACATGCCTTTCTTTGGAACTGAGCGTTCCCATTTTTCAGCCCCTGTCAAACGCTTGCCACTTACTTTTCCCTGTGTTTGGGTTGAGTCAAGGTATGAATCATTGGTAAAGTCGTCATTTGAACGCTGTGCTTCTTTGAGAATCGTCTTGAATTTTCGTTGCTCAACAAAGATTCCAACAATTGAATGTATTTCTTCCGGTAGTGAATCAAGTAGTGCCGCTTCGATTCTGTGGGCGAGATAGGAGCCGGAGTCAGTCATTGGTGGGACTTTTGCAGGCGGGAAATCTTTACGAGATACGAGTAATGTGAACCCATGCAATGGAGGTGGTACGAAATGCGTTCGTTCAGGATTTTCTCGTTGGAGTCCAAGTGTGTGGCGGCGTGATTTGTATTTTAATGATGAATGCTCACCTCGTGAGATAACGATTCCTTCAAGCAACTTATCTTGTCGGCATTCCTCAATCCAGTGTATTCTATCTTCTTCATCTAAATTGAGATAGACATCGAGTTTGCCAATGCGGTCTGCAAATTGTTCACTGGTCAGTAAGATGAGGTCGCTACGGAGGCGACGCATTTGGCGTCTTAGCAGTTCATTATCACATACGACTAAAGCTTGCGATAACAAATACTCGGGCTTATCATCGGATACGAGGACCCATGTTGGTTCACGGCGAGGTAAAACAGAGACAATAGATAATCCTTCAACATCGAGATTTCTCCAATCCCAAGCACTCATTGCCATAAGGTCTCCAGTGCCACTCTTGAGGGCCGCAATCGCCGATTCAATGTGGGGCAGTTGGCTTAATTTGAAATCAAAGTCCTTGCGATTTTGTTCAATGCTACGTTCAATTTGAAGACGAACACCATCACGGCGTGATGCAGTGGTTAGGACTTCAAGTCGAACCTTCTCTGACAACACATCACCTCGGCGAGGACGAATCCTCACATTACAAGGCCGGAGACTACGGGTTAAGAAGGACACCCCTGTAGGAGAGTCGTGGCGAGTGTTGAGTTGGAAGCCAGTGACCGCCTCGAAACAATGAGGATTTTGGTCGATACCGAACTTGAGGCGTTGATTGAAAACGAAGTCAAGAACGGCTCCGGACAAGTTGCTGAACTTTGTGGTACAGTACTTCTTGCTGGAGGTAAACGCCTTCGTCCTCTGTTGATTCTACTATCTCATGAAATCGCCGGAGGCACTGATATTGAGGAAATCATGCCGCTTGCCCTGGCATCAGAAATGATTCACACAGCAACCCTTGTTCATGATGATATCAATGATGAAGCCTCACACCGGCGAGGGATTGAAACAATCCATTCTCGTGTTGGCCTTCCAAAAGCCGTTATTGCTGGAGATTGGTTGTTTTCACAAGGTTTCGCTCTTGGTGGACGATATGATGAGGTTATTGTCCGTATCTTGGCTCAATATTGTGCTGACCTAGCAGTTTCTGAATTCGAACAACTCGACCATGTTCTTGACCTTACCACTTCCCCAGAGGATTATCTCAGTATTGTCCGGGGAAAAACAGCAGGACCATTTGCTGCTGGATGTCATGCTGCGGGCTTAGTTGCCGGACTTTCGGAACAACAATCATCTTCGCTCAGACGTTTTGGGATGGAACTTGGTATTGCCTTTCAATTGGTTGATGATTTACTTGACTTGCGAGGTGATGAAAGAATGGGTAAACCCAGAGGTGCAGATGTCATCGAAGGAAAAATGACGCTGCCATTGATTCATGCATTGACCCTCTCTCACGGTAAAGAACGACAACGTTTGGCTCATATCATTGAAAACTTCACAGATGATTCATTCGATGAATTGATGACACTGCTCAACCATTCAGACAGTTTGCATTATGCAGAAATTTTAGTGCGTACCCATTTGGAACGAGCAATCGCAGAACTCGATATTTTTCCGCAAAGTGATGCGAAGACATTGATGCTTCATGTCACAGATTATGTCATGCGTCGACATGTGTGAGGGATTCTATGGCTCGTAAAGAGGTTGAACACCGTCAAGTGATTGTGGTTGGTGCAGGACCTGCAGGCTCCGCATGTGCGCAACGACTTGCAGAAGATGGCATCGATGTGTTGATGCTTGAACGTAGAGAAATTGTCGGCAATCCTGCTCAATGTGGCGAATGTATACCAAATTGGGGCGAGGTGGTCGGTACTTTTTCTGATCTTGATGACCATCAGTGGTTGAAAGATTATTTTGAATTCCCTGACCGCTTACGACTTCATGAACTTGAGAATATGCGTGTATTCCTTCCTTCGGGAAAAGCCTATCATTTCGAGTTGGATGCTTTCGCAGGTCATCGTTTACACTTTGACGGATTTCTCTGTGATAAGGCGATTAATGCTGGTGCTGAGATTCATACGGGTGAAGCAATGACTAGAATACAACACCAATCGAAACTCGACCGTGATCTTTTGATTACAAGCCATGCTCGCTATTCATTCGACTTCTTGATTGATGCAAGTGGTTCACTGGCGCATGTTGCTCGTCTACGTCATGGTGCCGATGAGCGCTATAGACCAAAAGACCAAGTTCCAACAATCTATGCTCAAGTTCAAGGAAAAGTGCCGGAAACTTTTGATGTATTTTTGGGTTCAGTTGCACCATCAGGCTATGCATGGATTATCCCAAAGGGCCCAGATACTGCAAATGTAGGTCTCGGGGTACGTGCTGGCTATTTGGAAGGTAATTTGAAAGACCATTTGATTGAATTCTGTGCCTCCTTAGATTTTGAAATACTTTCTTGGGGGGGTGGATGGATTCCGATGGGTGGTCCTGTAAAAACGATGGTTGATGGTACAACATTGGCTGTTGGTGATGCGGCTGGCCTGGTCATGCCAAGTAACGGTGGTGGTATTTCTCAAGCCATTATTTCTGGATGCTTTGCAGCCGAAGCGATACTTGAAAACCTTCGAGATGGAACACCTTTGGCCATGTATGAAACACGAGTTAGGGCATCAATGGGAAGAGCATTGAAGAATTCTCTTCGTTCCAAAAACATGGGTTATGCGTTCTTCAAAGGAGACTTTGTTACAGAATCATTGTTGAGAATCCTTGGTCCAATTGGTGGAATCAAACGGGCCATGGAGTGCGATAAGCCGATGTGGCTTTTCTGAAACAACTGGAAAGAGGTGTTCTCACCTTCTTTGAAACGGTTGTTTCAAGTCCTATCGATACTTCAGTGGTTTCATGCGCAACGTGCGGAGGTCGTCTAACAATGAGGCAGTCAGCCCTGTTATCGCTACTGTATTGCTGCTTGCAATTACAGTTATGCTTTCCAGTATGGTCTTTGTTTTGATGCAGGGGGCACTTACCTCGGCCGAGAAGCCACCAGCTCAAGCGACCGTCAGTGTTCGTGGATTGTCAAACGGTTTTCACGTGATTCGTATGACTACTCTGGACCAAACAATAGACCCAGCTAAGATTCAGTATGATCTTTCCCCAGATTCCTTAGATGATGGTTTCCCGATTCGTGGTAAAGTCAGTGACCCTGGCGTCTATGGGCTGATTGGGGCCAATGTGTCTTTCCATGACCGTGATGCGGGATATTCTGTAAGTCAAGGCGATTATTTTGTCATCGACTCGACGACTGTAGGTTCTGATTCAGGCACTTGGCGATTCAAACTCGTCGATTTATCTACCAATTCGGTTCTGGTCAATGTGATTTTACCGCCGATAGAAATTTAGTTAGCCGCCGATGAATGACATTTCTACGGGCTGTCTAGTATCTTTGAGTTGAGTTCTCAATTCTGAATATCTGTCCTCCCGATGCGTCCAAATGTCTCGAATTACCGTTGCGATTTCTTCTCTATTCGCACCAAAGCGAAGGATTCCTCGCAAGTCAAAACCTTGTTCCGAAAATAAGCATGTGTAGAGGGAGCCATGCGCAGAAAGTCGTGCACGAGAGCAATCTCCGCAGAACGGTTTGGTCACCGATTCGATGAACCCAACAGTCGAACCATCAACAAGACGCCATAATCGGGCAACATCAGATGGATTGGCAGATGCTCTCGGTTCAAGTGGTCCGAAATGGTCTCGTAGAACCTGCCTCATTTCCCCTCCACCCATTACCGAATCTAAATTCCAATTATTGGTGGTTCCAACATCCATGAATTCAATGAACCGAACGGTTATTTTACGTTCCATACAGGCTTTTGTTAATGGAACTAGTTGAGACTCATTAAGACCTTTCTTGATGACACAATTGACTTTTACGCCGAGTCCAATTCTTTGTGCAGCCTCAATTCCTCTAAAGATTTCTTCCGGTGTATTTGTGCTGTCTGTGATTGTTTGAAATAAATCAGTATCAATTGCATCAAGGCTAACGGTGATTCGATTGAGTCCACTCTTGAATAGTGATTCAGCATGACGCTCCAGAAGCACAGCGTTGGTGGTTAAGGCGATGTCAAGTTCAGAATCAAGGTCTCGCAGCATAGCGATAAAAACATGTAAATCTCTTCTTAAAAGTGGCTCACCGCCGGTGATTCTAACTTTCGAAAGGCCCAAAGGGAGCAGTGACGCAACCACACTTGCCATTTCTTCGTAACTCAAAATTTCCTCTTTCGCCAAAAAGATATGCTCGGGTCCAAAATTTTCTCTCGGCATACAATATGTGCATCGAAAATTACATCGGTCGGTGATAGAGATTCTAAGGTCCCTTAATGGGCGACCGAGTGAATCCTGCAACAGCATCGTGCAGGCTATGCGGCTTCGGCTTTTTATTCTGTGTTGCAAGGGTTGATGGGTGCTTGGAGTCTGGGACAGTCATGGCGAGAGGTTGGGTAAAGCGCTGGACCTCATCTGGCAAAGATCACCGTCGTAACGAGATTCGTATTCTTCGAATCACTCCGAGGTCGAATTCAAATCGAATTCAATGGCAATTACCTCCTTCAAAGAGCCACTTAATTCGAGCACTTGCTTTATTTTCCCAAACTCAACAACAAGTCACATTGGAGAACGTCGCCTCTGCTGGTGACGATGTGAGAGCAATGCGTTGCAGTCTTGCACAAATGGGTGTCAATTTCGCCGATTATAATCGGGAAGGTCAATTGCTCCATCAAAACAACCCGATGGACCTTGGCCCACACCCAGATTCAGTACAGTGGGTCCTTACCGGCGTAGGTCCACTCGGCTTCAAACGCCCAGCCAGTGTTCTCAATGCCGCAAATTCAGGTACAGCACTTCGGTTCTTAGCAGGTATTGCAGCCAGAATGGAAGGCCCAATTATGTTGGATGGTGACCATTCATTACGGCAAAGGGACTCTGAAGCACTGTGGGATTCGCTCAAACAGGCAGGGGTAGAGATATCGATTGGCCAAGGAAAAGAACGCTTACCTGTCATCCTTAGTGGACCTTGGAAAAAAGAGCAACTCGAACAGGGTATTGATCTAGACATCAGTCGTTCGAGTCAACCACTTTCATCATGGATGCTGGCATCTGCATCACTTCCTGTGAATGTAGAACTAAACCTTCAAGGGAAAGGTGTCTCAAATCGACATTCTAAATTAACGGCGGAAATGATTGAACTCACCGGCGGGAAAGTGGAATTAAAAGGCGCTCAGTGTATTCTTTCGCCCTGGATGCCATCATTCAAAGAGACCTATGCGGTCCCAGGCGATGCTTCAATGGCTTCGTTTGCCTTCTTAGCAACGTATTGTTTCGATGCGGAAGTAGAACTTCACGGATGGCCAGGGACTGAACAAGCTATTGGTCACGAAATCCTCTTCGACGCTGCTATAGAATGCGGTATTAAGTGGAATAATGATATTTTATTGAGTATGGGCTCAAATGTTCCAGTGGTCCTCAATGTCACCGATTCAAACGACATATTGCCTCCTATGGCTGCATTGCTTTCACTTGGACCAGGAGGGAGAATCACCGGAGCCTCACATGCAGTTCACAAAGAGAGCGACCGCTTATCTCGAACAGTTGAGATTCTCAGTTATTTTGGAATAAACGCAACTCTACTTGGCGATGGGATCGAGGTAGAAGGCAACCAAAAGCCAACCATGCCGCAACAACCCGTGCCGACGTTCAATGACCATCGATTATTCATGACAGCAATACTCCTTGCCTCAAGAACCGGTGGTGAAGTGATTGGTCATACACTTCACCATGTCGCCGATGAAGCCTTTGTGCAGCGTTTACAAGATGCTGGGGTTGGTATTGAAGCGATTACAACACCATCGCTTCGTGATTAGCCGTGACGGCCGAAATGATGGTCAAGAGAATTCAATGGAAGCCGTAATGCAGTCGGACGTCCATGCACACAAGCCCATGGGTTGGTTATTCGCCGCATATCATCGACTAGTCTTCGCATTTCAGGCAATGTCAACTTTTCATTTGCTTTGACTGCCCCTCGACACGCATTGAGGAACGCGAGGTGATCTTTACGCCGGTCCACCGTTTCAAGTGGTGCTCCATCTTCGGCGGTATCTTGCAGTAAGTCGAGTAGAAATGGAACCAATTCTTCACCTTCTAGCAGGTGTGGAGCGGCTTCAATCATCCATCCATCTTCATTTTCACGTAATGAAAACCCAACTTCACTCAATTTATCGACCGCTGCTGACATTCGTGCTGACTGACGAGCATCGAGGTCTAATCGAATTGGTTCGAGCTTGGATTGACTCTCCCATAACGATTCATCGTTCCGCAAACGTTCGTACCGAATACGTTCATGTAGTGCATGCTGGTCAATTAACAGTAATTCTTCTTCGGCTTGAACTAAGATGTACGAGTCTGCAAATTGAGCCAGAGGTTCCATTTCAGGCAACTCATTGATGATGCCAGTAAGAGGTTGTTCTTCATTCGGAGAAGTTCTATGGCCACAGCCAGCATGACGATGAAGGGTTCGTTCTGCGGGTGACAATGCTGGAGCAGTTGGCTTCTCATCCATTCCAGGTAACGTTTCTTGGGCTTCTGGTGCCGTTGATTGAGGGCGCTTCTTTTCAGCTGATTCCGGTTCAGATGCTTCACTTCCATGAAGGTTCAATTGCGCACCAGCAGCAATTGCCCATGCAGGAGGTGCTTCGGTTTTCGAATCATTGGGAAGTACAAGGGCTGGAGCGCCTGCAGCGGCATCTAATGGGCTGACAGAAGACGGTTTAACAGCAGAAAGATGTTCTTGAATTGAAGTCACTTTCTGTATGCCGAGGCCCTGTAGTCCGGGAATGCCACCAGCAGCATCAGGCTGAGTTGGGACTGATTCAAGTGTATGAGCGATGGCCCGCTCAAGACGTTCCAACACACGCCAAGAATGACGAAGGCGTACTTCACGCTTGGTTGGATGGACATTGACATCGACCTCCTCTGGTGGCAAAGTCAGCGAAAGAACGGCAATTGGGTGTCTTCCTTGCATCAAACGGGTGCGATAACCTCGGCGTATGGCTTGGAGGAACGGTCCTGCAGCAACGGGACGCTCATTGATGAGAATATGAATGTCATCACCTTTACCACGGGTAATGTCTGGAGTACTGATCCATCCACTCCACCGTTCTTGCCCTGGTGCTTCAGCATCGTTTTCAGGTGGTGTGATTTCAAGCATCGACTCGACTTGTCCGCCGAGTAAATCGAAAAGTCTGTCCATCATTGATTCAGCTGGGGGAATGTCGAGCATAACTCGCTCATCGATGACCAGTCGGAATCCAGTGAATTGGTGGGCCATGGCATGTGCTACGACCACATCAACGACCCGAGCATTTTCTGTGGCTGGGCGTCGTTGAAACGCCAAGCGCGCAGGTGTATTACGGAATAAGTGCTCAACATCAACACGGGTGCCAAGTTGCATGCCAAAAGGTTCTACAAGTCCTTTTTCACCGTTTTTCATCGAAATAGATTTCCCCTCTTTTCCTGCGGGGCGACTTGAAATTGAGAGATGAGAAACCATACCAATACTCGCCAAAGCCTCACCGCGGAATCCAAGTGTATGAATCGAATTCAAATCCTCGGCTTTTTGCAACTTTGAAGTTGCATGTCTGTCCAATGACAAACGCAAATCTTGTTCATCGATACCGCTTCCATCATCTTCGACGCGAATCAGGTCAAAACCACCACGCTCAACAGTAATAACAAGGCGTGTTGCTCCAGCATCGAGGCTGTTTTCAAGCAATTCTTTAACCACTTGTGCTGGCCGTTCAACGACCTCTCCAGCAGCAATATGGCCGATGGTCGTTTCATCAAGTTGCTGAATTCTGCTCGGTTCAGACATCATGAGCCCCTCCGAGTATTTTCTTTAGTCGATAAAGTGCTTCATGTGCTTGGCGTGGAGAAAGTTCATCAGCATCGATATTTGAAAGATAATCCAGCGTTTCTTTCTCTTCGGAACTGATGCTCGGTACGGGTTGTGAAGCTCCATTTTTCTGTGTCAGTGCAGCCGCAGCAAAATACCCCATCAAACTGGATTGACCTTCTGCACGAGCGGAAGGTGTTCCGGACTCTCCAGCCTTGGCGCCGCGGGCTTGTTGTTCAAGAAAAGCGAGCAAGTCACTCGCCCGTTCAACAACCGGGCGTGGTAAACCTGCTAAAGCAGCGACTTGCACCCCATATGAATCATCACATGGTCCATCCGCAACCGTGTGAAGGAACCGAAGTTCGCCGTCAGCTTGAGCCACTTGAACATGAACATTGACCAATCCATCGACTTCACCTTCCAGACCAATCAATTGATGATAATGCGTTGCAAACAAAGTCCGTGCGCCAATTCTCTTACAGATGTCTTCAGTCACCGACCAAGCGATTGATAAGCCATCAAAAGTTGAAGTCCCGCGCCCGATTTCATCGAGCAAAACGAGAGATTGCGAAGTTGCTCTTCGAAGAATATGTGCAACTTCAATCATTTCCATCATGAATGTTGAACGCCCACGTCGGAGGTCGTCACTTGCTCCAACTCGAGTAAAGATTCGGTCGACCAGTCCAATTCTAGCTTTCTTAGCAGGGACAAAACTACCGGTTTGGGCAAGGATGGTCAAGAGTGCGGTTGTGCGAAGGTAGGTCGACTTACCACCCATGTTCGGGCCAGTAATCAACAGGAAATTGCGTTTCTTTTGCAATTGGATGTCATTGGGGACAAACCCTGATTGCATTTCCAAGGTCGGATGCCGTGCACCTTCAGCCTTTAGATGATGGCCGTCGGTTAACTCTGGCCGAGTCCATGAACGGGAACGTGCGATAGAGGCAAAACATTGGAGAACATCGATCGCAGCCACCCGGCCAGCAATATTAGCCAGTGCCTGTGCATGTATACGACATCGCTCACGCAGAGAAGTGAACTCTCGATATTCCAATTCCTTGCCCTTCGTATCTGCAGTGAGCAGAAGGTCATCCCTTCGAGATAATTCCTCTGTTACATATCGTGAACCATTGGTCATCTGTTGCTTCCTGCGCCATTCTTCGGGAACTTTTGGTTCATTTAATTTGGTCACTTCGATAAACCAACCAATTTGGCGATTCATTCGAACCTTTAGAGAAGGAATCTCCAATTCAGCACGCAACTTCGATTCTAAATCACTGAACCATGAATGTCCGGATGCTGATGTTTCACGAAGTTCATCAATAGCCGAATGAAGGCCAGAGCGGATTAATTTTCCATCACGAATACTGAGAGGTGGTTCATCGACTAATGTGCGACGGATATCTTCTGCGAGGTCGTTCAAAGCATCTAATTCATGTGAAAGATGTCCTAAGAGTGGGTTTTCTGTTTCGTTACAGAGATTGATGATTGCCGGCATACGTTCCAAAGCGTCGGACACTGCCATTAGGTCGCGACCATTTGAACGATTATAGGCGAGTTGAGTTGCCAAACGCTCCATATCACGCAGTCCGCGAAGTGCTTCTCGTAACCCGTCAAGGCGCCGAGCAGAACGGGAGAGTGAACCAACTGCTTCGTGGCGAGCACTGATTGCTTCAAGATTGCAAAGTGGTCGCAGAATCCAAGTTTTCAGCAACCTCCTTCCCATCGAACTTCGGCATGCATTCATTGTTGAAAGTAGGCTTCCTTCAAATTCACCTGCAAGTGTCGATGTCAATTCCAAATTTTTCAAAGTAGTTTGGTCAAGTACCAGATGTCCAGCCTCATCGATGACTTCGATATCTCGAAGTGGAATCTCATCTGCAATATGCATGGTTGCAAGATAGTCAGCAGCTAGACCAGCAGCAGCTAAAGCAAGTGGCGAGTCATCCAAATCGAGATGTCCCAAATCAGCGACTTTGAGTACTTTTTCAAGTCGCTTTCGACGTTTGTTTTCACTGGCTCTGTGCTGACTTATGAGGACGTTATCGAGGTGAGAGAAGAGGGCACACAAGGCAGTATCATCGGCATCTTGAGGTGAAACCACGATTTCGGTTGGTCGCCAACGCATGATTTCATCCAAAGCTCGAGCAAATCGGTCTTCACCATTCAAGTTTGACGCCCATGCTTGACCGGTTGACGCATCAACAATTCCAATTCCAAGGGCGGACTTTCCAAGGGCTACAGAGACCAAGAGAGAACGTTCATCAGTCCCAAGTAACGATTCCTCATACAAACTTCCAGGCGTGTAGACTCTGGTGACGATACGTTCCAGCAACTTCGCCCCTTCTCTCAATTCTTGTTCTTGCTCTGCGACTGTAACTTTGTGCCCTGCTTTCAGCATGACGCGTATGTTGTCCTCAAGAGCATGCCAAGGGAATCCAGCCATTTGAATCGGCTTGTCGGCCTTTTTATCACGTGAAGTTAATGCCAAACCAAGGACCTCGGAACCGACCACAGCATCTTCGTGAAACAATTCATAAAAGTCACCCATACGGAAGAAAAGAATGGTATCAGGGTGTTCCTTTTTGATGTCCATGAATTGGTCCATCATCCCCCTTTTTGTCATGCACAATACACTCCTTGCTCCCGCTGGAGTTTACTGTCGTTGCCGAGAGCACATGAAGGTTATCGCGCAGGCTAGAAAGAACAGTTGTTTTCAAGCGTTAAGAGATAATTATTACTTCTGCCGAATTCTCTTGGATACGGTCCAGATCATCACACCCATGATGATGCAAGAACCCGTGAAGAAAAGGAAGTTCAAGAAACCTCTTCCACTCTCTATAGAGCCAGTCGCAAGGGTGTCGATGGAGTAGGTGGCAGGTTCCCCATTTCCATTGGTTCCATGAGCATAAATGACATCATTAGAGACGCCCGAAGTTTCGATTGTCAAAGGCAATGGTTGCGACAAAGGCATTTTCTCAGCAATGCCATCAATCATTCGAACAACAGAGGTGCTTCCTTGACTACCAAACATCCATACTGCCCCTTTGTCATCGAGTGTTGCTGAAACACTGGCAAAGTTCACTGTTGTGGTTGTTCGGTCTTTGGCGATATGGATTGCAGAGTCGGTCCCTGCTGCAAGCAAAGACCCATTGTCGAGACGAATTAGTGAGTGAATTTCTCCTTTGTTCAGTTCTTCAATCGAGGTAAGCATTGGCGAAGTTGGTCCTGCTGACCAAGAAACAAAGCCGATAACAGGGTGTTTGGTTGGTGATGCTGGACTATCATCGGTGCCAAAGGAATTACTCATGGAACCAATTGCAATCCAGGTTCCATCGTCGAGTGATTCAACCATGTTCCAAGCGATGTCGCCAGAATTAACCATTGCACTTGTCAAAGTAGCGCCTCCGAAGGCATCTTGAGCCGGCAAGAGTGGTGAGCCAACAGACCCAAAACCACGAAGGCTGGTGGAGGACCCTTCATCAGTGACCATCAACCATCGGTGTGAATCACCATTACGTTGTTCAGCAACATCGAGCACATCAAACACCTCTTGGTTGCTCTTGAGGGGAATGATGGTGCGTTGTGTGATCTCGGCATTGACATGAATGACTTCAAGCGTGTTGTTTGAAGGCGAGACTACAATACTTCCATCGTGAAGTTTAGTCATGAATGTCATACCTAACACATCATCATAATTGTTTCCGAGATCATTGATGTAACCCGCATCATCCAGGTGGAATATCAGTCCACCTTCGTCACCTAAGATGATTGCAGTGTAGGTTTCCGAATCACCATATACAATATCCAAAACTCGTCCATCCACCGCCTCGAGTCCATTGTTAGTATAGTCGACACCCGGAAGTGAGGATGTGCCCTGTATGACAAGAGCGCCGAGAATAATAAACACGAAAAAGCCGGCAATAGCAATCCATTGGTGTTCAGATTCCTCCTCAAGAAGACCACGCCAACCCTTCGCCATGTTTCTAGGATGTGAAACGAGCACATGAAACCTTTTGTTCAATCATGAGCCAAGTTTCAATTATCCAACACGGGTTTCCTACGGCAAGGCTTGAGGCGGAGAGATGATAAAGGGAATATTAGTCGCAGGAGTGCTTGGAGAGAGTATCATGGCACGTAAACCAGCATCTATGTATCGCCGCCTTAAGGGCCCTGCCTACACTCGCCGTAAGTACATTGGCGGTGTTCCGAACAACAGAATTACGTCATTCCACGCAGGAAACCGTGTTGCTGCTGAGACTGGGCAGTTCAAAGTGATCATAGAACTTCGTGCTGATAACAGCTGTCAAATCCGTCATACAGCGCTTGAAGCAGCCCGTGTTATTTCAAACTCCACAATCCGTAAGATTGCAGGAACTCAAGGCTACGCTCTTCGAGTTCACACTTTCCCTCACCATGTGCTTCGTGAAAACAAGCAAGCAACTGGTGCTGGTGCTGACCGTGTTTCTCAAGGAATGCGCTGTGCTTTCGGAAAGAATGTTGGAACAGCCGCCCGTGTTAAGCGAGGACAACGAGTCATCTCTTTGCAGGTCAACCCTGAGCACTACCTCACTGCCCGAGATGCATTGCGTAAGGCCACTATGAAGTTCCCAACTCCATGCACCGTCCGCTTGATTCAAGGACACGAGTACCTCAAGGGTCTCATTTGAACTCCATTGGGCTCATCCCAATGTCTGACAAATCTCTGTTTGTTGAGGCTTTTTGTGCGTGAGTTCCTTAAGTCCGAACTAAAAGCAATCGTTGAAGCAAACTGGAGGTGAATGAATGAGAGTCGCTGTTCTAAAAGAAGATCATTGTCAACCGAAGAAATGCAATGATGAATGTCAAGTATTCTGTCCACCTGTTCGCAACGGTCAAGAATGCATCATTATGGATGAAAAAACCGGCAAACCTCACATCTCTGAGAGTCTGTGTATCGGTTGTGGTATTTGCATTAACAAATGTCCGCATGATGCATTGATTATCGAGCAATTACCGAGTGAACTGGAAACCGATATGATTCATCGGTATTCCATGAATGGTTTCCGTCTGTTTCGGTTACCAACTCCTTCAAAGGAAAGTGTCGTTGGGATTCTTGGACCAAACGGCATGGGGAAATCAACCGCCATCAATGCACTTTCAGGACGAATGATTCCAAATCTTGGAGACTGGTTGAACAAAGATCCCGATTGGGACGACATCATTGAATCACTTCCACGTGGCGAGTTACGTGATTTTTTCATTGCTGTCGAAAAAGGCGATATCAAGGTGGCTTTGAAACCACAGAATGTTGATCGCTTACCGAGGAAAATCCAAGGTACAGTTAGAGATTTGCTTACACATGTTGACGAGAGAGGCATGTTTGAAGAGATGACCAAAGAACTTGCCATCGACCATCTACTCGACCGAACGGTACAGCAACTGTCTGGTGGTGAATTACAACGAATGGCCATTTGTGCTACACTGTTGCGTGATGTAGATGTTTATTTCTTTGACGAACCCTCATCCTATCTAGATATCCACGAACGTATGCGTATTGTAAGAATCATACAAAAATTAGCAGAGACAAAACGCGTGATCGTTATTGAACACGACCTTGCTGTTCTGGATGTACTTGCTGATTTGGTACACATCGTCTATGGCAAAAAGGGTGCTTTTGGAATTTTCACACCTGCCCGAACAACACGTCAAGCCATCAATACCTACCTCGACGGTTTCTTACCAGAACAAAATGTTCGTATTCGTGACAAACCAATCAAGTTCCTTAATCACCGTGACCGCTTATCAGAAATCGGCACTGAAGTCGTTTCTTGGGGAGGTCTTTCGAAGAAACTCGGTGAGTTCCAACTCACTACAGGAGAAGGTGCAGTGCATCGTTCAGAAGTGGTTGGCGTCGTTGGTCCAAACGGTACAGGAAAATCCACAATGATTAAAATTCTAGCAGGAGAACACGGTTATGATGATGGATGGGTGACTGAAAACGCAACGATTTCATACAAGCCCCAGCATATCGACGTTGACATGGATTGCAGTGTGCAATTATGGCTCGACAGCGAAATTGGTCCAAAGTGGCGTGTCGGAGAATACAATGTCAATGTCATTCGTGCATTAGGTGTTGACGAATTACTTCCGAAACGAGTCAAGAAACTCTCAGGTGGTGAACGTCAAGCAGTTGCTATCGCAATCTGTCTTGGAAGAGAAGCAGACCTTTACCTGTTGGATGAACCTTCAGCCCACCTTGATGCAAACGCTCGAATGGAAGCTGCAAAGGCGATACGAAGAACGATGGAAGCCAATGAAAAATCAGCATTTGTCATCGACCACGATGTTTACTTCATTGATATCGTGAGTGATTCACTTCTTGTCTTTGAAGGTGAAGGTGGAGTTCACGGTAAAGCGGAAGGCCCGTTCAAACTTCGCGAAGGAATGAATCGTTTCCTTGAAAGCGTCAATGTCACTTTCCGCCGAGATCATGATTCAAAACGTCCAAGAATTAACAAACTTGAAAGTCGAAAAGACCGAGAACAACGAAAGGTTGGGGATTTCTATTCTTTTGACCATTGAGGAGGATTTGATACAATGCCCGTAGGAATGCCGCCACTTGGTGGACCATTGGGGCGTTCACGCTCACGAATTTCCGCGAGCGGATTGACGACATTTCTTCGTTGTAAGCGCCAATGGTTTCTTGGGTCTAAGGTTGGAATTTCAGGACCATTGAGGCCATCTCAGGTCATTGGAATTGTGCTTGAGGATGCATTCTGTAGCGTGATGATGCAACGTCCAACCGTGCACATTGAAACGCTACCTGAATTGAAAGAATGGATGCACACTCTGCTACCAAAGGCTGCACAAGAAGCCCTTGATGCGGGGCGTATTCTCTGGGGTGAAGGGATTTGGTATGAACCAGGAACTTCTTGGGAAGATGTTGAAATTGACTCTTTCATCTCTCGTCTCGAAAACGGTTTAATGTTGCTCTTTGAGGAAGTCGAATCTTGCCATCAGGAAAACGGTGGACCTTACTTAGAATTATACAGAACAGGTCAATCTCCATTTGACGTACCATCACCTGCTTGGGGGGATGAACCGTATTTCCCTGTACCGGATAAAGTTCGTAATCACGATTTACGTTCTTGGGCCATCGAGGAGCAAGCCATGCAATGGCAATCCTCTGGTTCACCGGTCACATGGAATGAAGCATTAGAACTCGCCCGCCCATGGACCAAAGACCCTCGTGTCCATCAGCCTCAACGTTTGTTTCACCCTGAACGTTGGGCTGCGGGTGAACTTGATCTTGTGCTCAGATGGGATGGAAGAATTCGCTTAATCGATATCAAATCTGGCGACCCAAGTTCTAAATTCGCAGAATCCCTTCAGCACCAACTTCGCTTCTATGCATGGCTTTGGCATGAAACTCACGATGGAGAATGTATAGATGGCTTGGAAGGCTGGTATCTCAATGGACCACACCGAGTGGTATATGAGGCTCCCCAAGCCGAAGAGTACCCTGAAATGACCTCTGAATTTTCCCTCATCAATATTGAAATGCAAAACATGGGTTCAGGTCCAGCATCCATGCCTGTTCCTCCAACCGAAGCCTGTGATGGCAGTGCAGCAGGTTGCCATTGGTGCAGTCTTGCTCGAGATGAACAAGGAAATTGGTTTGGCGATGAATTACTTTCAGAAATCACTCCATTACGTGAAATATCCCTCACCGTTCCCAGTGAACCCTTGTCCAAAATCCCAGTCCGAGTAAGCGTTCAAGGGAAATTTACCGGAGCGTGGGGTCCATTACCAAATCATTTCGGAGAACCAGTTTTGGGGGCGATGCTTGTTGCCGGTGGTGCACAAATCACCGTTGAAGAGAGCGAGCCCGGTTCATACCCACTTCTCCACGACCAACCAAATGGGGAACTTGTTATTTTGGACGCATTGCCGGGAGTCTGGCGTGGAGCGCCTCGATTGTATGTCGATTCACGAACTCGAATACTTCCTGTTGCAGAAGCTGCAAAAGAATTTGAACAAACTCCACTCTCACTTTCACAACGAACCATTCGAATTGGTTTACTTCGCACACGAGCCAACGTTGAAGGAGTTATTCTCAGTGTGCGCAAACGCTCAGGAGTCCGTTTAGATGCAAAGCCATGGACTATGCTCAATGTTCACCTTTGGGATGGAAATTCAGTCGTTGAAGTCGCTTCCTTTGGTTCGAGTATTACTGGTCAAATGGAAGCACTGCGCCCAGGTCAGACGCTCAAATTACTGGCTGCAGAAATTGGTTGGAGGGCGGGATTACCCCAACTCCGAATCGACTCAAGAAAGACTCGCCTCCAAGTAAAGAATTGAAATTCTAAAGAGCAGGGTTCAAGAACATTCGACAAAACACTCGATGGTATGCCGGTAAGACTTGCTACTCCCTCCGAAGATTCTGTCGGCCCATTTAACCGACTTTCGGCAAGCCAAGTCAACGCTTATCGCTCATGTCCACGTCTCTGGTTTTATGAAAAAGTTCGTCGGTTCAAGATGCCTCAAATCCCAGTCTTATTCGTGGGTAGAGCCGTTGAAGAAGCGATTTGCCGCATGTTGATGGAATCTCCAGCGCTTTTGGTTTCCAAAGCCTCCTCAGACACTCTTTCGGCAATTCCACTGGATGACAACGGCGTCCCGAGCCGTTCAAGCCTTGACCCCTGGCCTGCAGAACGCCTGTTGGCTTTACCGGAACACATGTTGCCAACGGATATTGATGGCCTTCGGCAATGGGCTATTGGAAGATTAAAGGTTCATCTGCATCTTGCGCTCAATTCCATGAAAGCAGAATGGCAGAAGGATGAACGTAAAGCAGGTGACTGGAAATCAGTCAGCCCTGATTATTGTCTTAAAATGTGTATTAACGGTCTCGAGTTTCATTTGAATGAAGTTCAACGCTGTCTCGACCAAAACGGTGGACCTGGGCTCAAAGAATGGCGCAGAGGGCAACGACCGGAATGGCCAGCTCCCGATGCTCGACGATACACGCTTCCCAATCAACATCCACTTTCAAGGGATGGTGCAGTCAGTTTAATTGAGGCTTGGGAAATCGCCCGGCCTTGGTTTGTTGACCCAAATGCAGGCAAGTTTGCCATGAATGCAGTACATCCCGAACATTGGTTCCAAGGTGAATACGACTTGATTTACCGTTGGGATGGTCGAATCAACATCGTCGATTTGAAGGCCAGTGTTGGTCGAGGTGATCGTTCTGGGAATTATGTTCAACAACTGCGTATGTATGCGATGCTGTGGTGGATTACACACGAAAAGAAGCAACATGTAGATGCACTTGAAATATGGTATTTAGGTGCAGATTCAATCAAATCAATACCGTGTCCAACCGTTAAAGAAATGACGGAAATGGAATCTGAACTTGAATTGATGTGGCACCAAATACGAGAAAAAACACCTTCACTTGAAGAATGTCCACCAGAACCTTCTCCGGTTAGAGGTTTCAAGGACGGCGGAATCGCTATAGAAGCGCCAGATGAGGTGCGATGCACACGATGTGATTGGGCATCAGTTTGTCCCGGCGGCCAAGGAGACGACCTTCTCCCGGAGGGGGGCACAATAAGATTGCCAGGTTCCCAGACTTCTTTTGAAATCACACCAATTGGTGACCTTGACCCTCGGATGACATTTGTTGGCGAAGTCTTCAGTGTTACCGGAGTCAAAGAAGGGCATCGTCCTCGAATCACTATTTCCCAAGGTAACAATTTTGCCAAGATCATTCTCTTGGTTGACCAACATCAAGACGGCGAGCCTTCTTGGCCACAAAAAATTGCGAAAGGAGACCGCGTTAAATTGGATAACGTGATTCCAAGCGCCAATTGGAAGGGTGAAATTGAACTCAAAGTCGACCCTCATGCATGTATAGTTCCTGCCTCAGAGGGTGAAGTAGCCTCCGATTTGATGGAATTCCGTGCACGATGGAATGTTTCCGGACGCCTCATTTATCGCTTTGAAAAGCGAGGTGTTGGACGTAATGGAAAGGAATGGCACCGTAAAGGTGCCATGATTTTAGATGCAACAGGTGCAATGAAAGTTGAAGGATGGGCCAATGATTGGGGAACTCAGTATGATTTGGCAGAAATAGGTGACACCATTGTTGTAGCCAACCTCGGTTTGGATGCTTGGGCCGTAGAAATCCGTGGAAATATTTCACAAAACACGAAATTCCACATTACCGAGCGTGTGCAACGAGATTAACCGCCAGATGATACGGTGATAACCAAGAGTTTTACCGATTGGGAAAGCACAGTTGCATGCGGTAAAATAGTCCCATCGTAGCTAACGATGACTGTCGAAGGAAGAATTCCAGCCTCAACTAATGCCTGCCGCACTGTTCGTTCCCCATCGATCTCTAATTGGACATCATGGTCCCGCCCTTTGAGGTGTATCTCCATACAACTACGAGGTAACACCATGCTTATGACGGTGGCGCTAAACCGGACATCTGCGGCCGAGATCGCATAGCCCGGTATTGCGGTGGATTCGAAATCCACTGTCCCT
>Ga0114997_10000102_pt1 | contig 59095 bp, 59 predicted proteins | sample ArcticOcean_MG_C_2_FD_87045 | JGI IMG/M metagenome (GOLD analysis project Ga0114997, IMG submission 87045) | Marine microbial communities from western Arctic Ocean - ArcticOcean_MG_CB4_136 | ecosystem: Environmental > Aquatic > Marine > Oceanic | place: Arctic Ocean: Canada Basin | collected... | reverse complement strand
CATTGAAGACTGGGGCAACAAAGGTATGGACTTAATTGTCAATACCTTTGGGTATTACATTGGTTCTCGAATGGTATACAGTGCGAATATTGGTCAAATATCAAACACGACATCACAGAACCATCCTGGTCCCTGAAAATCAGGGACCTGTTCCCATCGAGAAAGTGCTTGTTCATCATTCGAAAGTTCAGTAAATTGAAGTTCGTGACTCGTGACTGCTTTGATCTCAACTTCTCGTTCCATCTCTTCTGAATTGACCCATGAGACCTGTGCCGAGAGAACAACTTCTTCTGATTTCCAAGCAACTGATATTTGGCAATCAGTGAGCCATTGTTGCTTAATCTCAGCCCGATAAAGTACTTCCTCCAGCCATTGCACTAAGAGCAAATCCCATTCCCTTTCAGCATCATTTGATGGTGCTGTAATCTGCCACTGTGCTGTATGTCGAATATGCGTATTAATCGATTGCTGTGCCGATTCCGAGAGAAGAATGTTTTGCATTCCAATCGTTGCTTCTGTGAATAAGCGGCTAGGATTTGATGCAAATGCACGAAGACCTATATCCGCAGTTGTTGGCCTTGGCCAAGCACTCATTTGAACACCTCAGCGCTTAGAAACTTGAAGGTTCCAAGATATTTCACCTATGCGGTCGATTAAATCATCACGACTCAAAACAAATGATTCAGTTCTGTTAGCAGCTAAAATACACTCGCATGCAGCATTTGCAAGTAATGCTGTATTTCGAACGGATAATTTTTTGGAAATGGCAACTGCGATAGCAACAGCCGCAGCATCGATCAATCCAATCATTTGTCGCAAATCATCGAGCGTACATGGTGCATGCACCACTTCTTCATCACGTGAATAAATAGTGACACCTGCTTCTCCAGAAAGAACAACCAAATGGTCCCAATTATGTGTTTCAATCAATTTAATTGCAGCCTCACTACCGGTGGAAACACCAAGTCTTCTACGCATCAATTCCAGACCCTGCGATTGGAAAAGAATCCAATTCACACCGTGTGTACGGTGTAATCCGGTGAGTTTAGGATCTGCAATAATTGGGACATTATTACTTCGTGCCGCCTGGATGATTCTTTCAGCACCGACATCATTCACAACCCCTTGCCCGTAATCTGAAAGAATTAAGACGTTAGCAGTTTCAACTTCTTCAACCGCTTGATTGTAAAGAGATGTTGATGCTTCTTGCGGGACTGGATTATCATCTTCCACATCCCATCGTAGCAGAAGTTGTTCATCACTGACCAAACTCTCTCGAGTAGCAAGAAGCCGAGTCTTAACTGTCGTAGTTCGGCCATCAATTACAGCGATTCCACTTGTAGTAACACCTTCTTCGTCGAGTAATTCCAAAATGCTTAATCCTGCACGGTCGTCACCTACAACCCCAAATAAATGGCTTTGGAATCCCATTGATTTCAGTCCTCGTCCAACGTGCGCTGCAGCACCAACATCTTCCTCGCGCTTCGTTTCACGGAGGACTGGGACAGGCGCTCTTGAATTGAGATTATTTGCATACCCATGGATATAGCAATCCATCATGATATCACCAATAAGAACGACTTTACTTTCTTCTGCAGCCTTCAGTTGATTCTTTAGGTTGTTGAGGTCTTCGTAAACGGCCTCTTCTTCATCGGACATGCCCATTTCTAACCCTCTCATGTGTCCCTAAGATACCATTCACTTGATATTATCGCGCAATTCTGCTAGTAGACTTGCATGTTGCGCATCAGAAATACCGAGAGTTTTTCTTAATGTAGCCAACATTGCTCCTTCATCATTGGTGATGACTCCATCATCTAAAGCAGTGATGAGTGTAGATTTATATGTGATATACTTCTCAGAAACGATTGGAGATTGCCTCGCATCATTCAATAACTTATCATGGGTTAATCGATCAAAACCGTAGGCGATTCTTACTGTTTCAAGTAAAGCAATTTCATCATCAACTAATTCGCCATCAATCATTGCCTGCCGGAGCATATCTCGATAAATTTCCTCTGGAGGAGGTGCTTTTTGCTCGCGTCTTGCTTCATCAGACAAACGTCGAACACGTTCCGGATGCATACCGAGAAAATCTACAACTTCTGAAAGTAAATATTGTTCATCACGAGTAATCTTCCCATCTTCCCATGCTCGTGCGAATAACCGTCGAATTAAGTTTTCTCCAGCTTGAGCGTCGAGTGATGCAATACCTTCCGGGTTGGAGACAGGAGAAACTACTGGATGGTCAAGGAAATTCATCCCTTCATCAATAAAAGAAAGCAAATCAAGCGATGCTTGACCGCCTTTACGTAATTCGGAGAGTATGACTTTCTCGCCGTTGTATACGACCGTTTGGGCGAGAATTTTTTCTCGCAAGGCGCTTGCTTTCCCCCGTCCAGTAGGCGTCAATCCATACACTTGTCGACGTTGCTTTGCTCCAGGAACATGTCGTTTTGAATTTGTGAGGTCGCCCCGTAATTCAAGGCGTTTGAGTGTCCTTGGAACGTGTTTACGTTGGACATGAACCGCAGCAGAAATCCCAGCCTGCGTAAGTGCTGCAGGAGCCTCCCATTCACCTTCTGGCAAATTATTGTCGCACAAATGCAGCAACATGCGCTCTTCGGTTGTCAATGAACCAAGATAGCCGTCAACCACTTCGCTCCCCGATGTGGCGTAGAAGTTAAGGCACATAGGGACATCGGTTACCCTACAACTCAAATGATGTGTTGATGACGGCGAAGCATGGCGAGGCAGAACCGGAAGTTTACACCGCGCCAAAGGACAACGCGACCATTAGGCGTACCTTTGACAACCAATTTACCTCCATCTCAAGAACTTCTGCCGCCCACGAACCGTGAAGGTAGTTGGTTTATTGAGCCACCACTTTCTTCTCGATTGTATCAAAAAAGTGGTCTTGGGAAAATGCAAAGTGATGAAAGCATCCAACTCACTCCGGAAGAAATTTTGTTTTGTCATTGGCATCGTCATGTACCACTGCCAAGTGAGCATTGGTTTCGAGATTCTGTGAAGCAAAACCCCGATGTGGTCGCCCGTGGTGTAGTTTTTGATACAGCTCGTAGTGGAGGTGAGATTTTGATTCCAGTTGAAAATATCCCATCCAAATGGGGTGTGGATATTCCCGAAGCTACTTGGGCAATGCGTTGGAATCGAGAACAAATTTTTTCCAAGGAGCCACCAGTTGCACATGTGCGGTGGGCATGGACGACCGATGAGGTCGACTGGGCCGAAATGCTTGAATGGACAATGACGGTACATTCACATGGCATGGCTGCAGAATTTTTCGTCATCGATGAAGAGATGGATGTAACGATGTATTTACTTGAAATGGCGCAACCGATTGGTGATCAACGCTTATGGAGTTCCTTTTCTAACGATGAGAAACAAGATTTGTCGGATTTATGGGGTGACAGAATTGCTCGAGGTAGTGGATGGTATATTCCAGGCTTGTCGACGTGGCCTTGGGAATCAATAGGTGTCGAACATCTCTCTGGACGTCACCTTCGTGAAGAAGAAGGGAAATGGATTAGTGCACTGCTCAATGATTTCGAATTACCGTCCGAACTTGAACTTTTTAATGACCTCATGCTGCGGGGAGTACTTTTACGACCCGGATTTAAATTTGGCAGTCGTTGGAGAGTATACGATACGCCAGTAGGTGAAGCGCATGCTCCTTGGCTTGTACAACCTGTTGAGTTGGCACCAGAAACATGGGAAGCAGCATGTCTTGCGGTTCGTCTTTCTGAGGGCGTTCATAAGTCTTGGTTATGCGCACTTCCATGGCAGGGTAAGTGGTCATACTTGAAAATGCAAAGATGGTTACCTGGGCGATCTTAAACTCATTCTAACTCATCAATTGAGCGACCCCAAGCATCAGCATCAGGGGCGGTATTTGTCACAATTGGGCTTACCTCTGTGTATGGGTTTTGTTGTGAGTTACTTGGTACTTTCCTTCTATCAAACATTCCAATTAGCACCCATAGAACACAAATGATCCCAGCACTTCCAAGCAATTTACCCGGAGTGCTCCATTCATCGAGTATCCTACTTTCACCATCGACCGCCGTATATTCGAGTTCAAGAGTCCAACGATGCCCACTTTGCGAGATAAGAATCAGTTCGCCTTTTACCGACATGCGGTTCTCGAGTAAGCCATTTGGTTCGATCTCTAAAATCGCTTTATCATTGCCATCTAGTGAAATTTGATTCGAAACAGTTCCAATTCGCGCTAATGGTCCATCAAGCTGCACCATGAACGACTGCGTTGAATTACCAAGTGAGGAAATTGGAATCTCAACAATTGAGGGTTCAAACGCGGGAAGTGTTCCAATATTTCTGGTTTCAATCGGAATTCTTCCAAGTGTTAATATTTGAGTTTTCAAATAGATAGAATCGTCACCGCAGTGAATGTACCCTTCAATAGTCGCTACGGCATTTTCGGTTGATTCTGTTGAATACTGCAATACAACCTCAATGTTTTCACCATCAATGAGAAAACTCCCATTGCTGAAGTTTCTTCCATCTGAGATACTGAGATCAAATGTTAGTTGGCAAGGTTCAGCACTCGTGGCGAGGATGGAAAACCCATCAGTTTGCAAATAGACACCTCCAAAGTCAGGCACATCTAATTGGAATTGCGGTGAGCAATTTGGAGCCGTGAAATGAATTTGTACCGTGATATTGATTTCAACAGTTGCAACCCAAGGGACAAGGATACCATCATGAGTGAATATCTGTATTCCCTGCGCGCCAAATGTGGTCCCATTGAGGAATAGGTCTGTAGCCTCTCCGGAATTAGCACCGTTTCGTAAATCAGTTCTACCATCGGCCTCAATTACGGTGAGCCATGGTTGGTCGGAGTCACGATTTAGTTCATTTTTTTCTTCATCACCTACACTTCGGTCTTGATATGTGACAAGAATGCCCGAGCCAGGTAAATGCTGGTCAAATCCATAATTCGAGCGATATTCAATCCAAATACTCTCCATTTCATTCATTGGAATTTTCAGTGAGGTACCATTCTCACTCATCCCCTGAAGTTGTACACTTGGTCCGATGCATGGGGCCTGAGCATTTTCCGGCCAAGTTAGGTCTATTGTTTGGCTTCGATTAGCCCCCAAGAGGTCGAGGGTTGCTGACGATGGTAGTGCTGGCCAAACACCACCTCCATTCCAATTTCCGCTCGCCATAATATCCCAATCACCAACACCTTGCCAATTATTCAATTGACCCGTGTCATGTACGGGGTACAAGTCCAAAGCACCCATTTGATGGAGCATTTCATGGAGTATGGTACCCATACCACTTGAACCCGTCCGGAGACTTGCCATCGTATAATGTCCGACTTTTACGCCTTCATCAACTTCTATTGGATCCTCGAACACGGTGAAATGACTCCAAATCTTTGAAGTTTGACTTGGATTTTCTTCCTGCCCTTTAGTCGTGTGTAGGATAAGTAACCTGTCGACAAATCCATCGTTATCAAGGTCATATTCATCCCAATCAACATAGGTCTCATGGTCCTTTACAGTTTCCTCTGCTAAGAGCAGGGGAAGAAATGTTCCATCCTGGCTCATATCCCGGTTGCCGTTTGAATCGGTACCATAATTAGAAACAGGCCCACTTGCCCGTGATACTTTTGTACTGACATCAATTTGGATTTCTGTCATTGAACCAGATAACTGCACGATGTATTTTTGAGCAATATCATCCAAAAGAGTTTGAGCTTGATTTGGCCCCCATGATTCGGTTGTTGGCTCTTCATCAAAATCAACTAGCAGTACTAGCCAACGTTCCTTATCCTGTAAAGAAAGGGGTTTCACTTCTTCTTGTTCGATGAAGATTGTATTTTCAGACATCCATTGTTCAAGTGTCTCATTATTCGTGAAACACCATGAACTAGCGAGCAACAGTATGACTATGACTGGTACGCCATACCTCGGACTCATGTTTAAAGGGAAAATGGTGAAGTGTTTGAATGCTTGGCTTCACTGGATTGATTATAGTACAATTGTAGGGATGTCAAGGGTTTGTGTTTTTTGTAGAACACTCGAAAGATGCTTAGGTTCGAGTTGAAGTAAAACTTGTTCAGGCCGAATCTGCATTCCCCAAGAATCTGCATGTTGGCGAGTGTCGAGAATTAGTCCACCTATTTTTGAGTTCTCAAGTATAGCAAAAATGCGCTGATGAATGGCAGATTCAGGCCATGGGTCATGGAGACTGGCGATTTTCAATTCGATTTCAGTCAATTGAAATGGGGAAGGCAATGTACGGTAGGATTGAGTTTGAAGTAAATCAAATCCCCGTAACGAACATCCGATTGAATGACAATTTGATTTGAATGAATTAGGAAGAGGCTCAGAAGAACAACCGCTTATTATTACATCAGTCAAGCGATGTCGAAGTGCAATTTCTAGCAAGTGCTCTCTCTCGGAATGTGAAGTGCACAATGAATGGGCAGAATGTATTGGAAACGGTGCTTTGAGTTGTTTAGGGAATGGGAGTGCTGCACCACTACATGAGCAGTCAACCATGAGGATATTCCGAATACCCCCTTCACTATCCATTATTGGTTGTTGGCCGTTAAAAGTTGGAACTGGAGCTTGAAGCCATTTTCTTGAGCATAATTCTATTGTACCTATTGCACCCACTCCGAGGAGAATTGCTAAACCGCCAAATTCGGGTAGTGAAGCGACTAAGAGCAACAGAACGACACCATAGATTCTCACTCTCCACCAATCTGCAGTCTCTTCGTTTAGCATACCAGATATTCCTGCGATCATCATAGCAAAAATTGCAAATGCTACGATAAGTTCTGACCAGATCACAGCAATCACAATCGATAACATATGAACAGCATCGTAACGGGCATCAAGTTTCATCGATTCATGAGTGTGGTGTCCAGTTTCAAACAGGAATGGAAATAAGAGCCCAATTGTGCTTATTACGGCCAAAAATAAACTGAATGCACCAGCTACAAACCAATACCTCAACCATGTTCTTTCTACTGGAAGCAAACCGGGACGTGCAAATGACCATGCTTGGTGTATTAGAAATGGTATAACTGTAACAAACCCCAGTATTGCAGCCGCCATCCATCGAACAGCGCTCCATTTGGCAGGGTCAAAAAGATTGAGACAACCAGTTTCACATGGATTGAGGTGTCGTAGGAGTGCATCGAGTATTGCATCAACTTGTGTGAGCCACGCAACTGTTGATAGCGTAGTCAAAAACAAGAGAAGCGTTACACGTGCAGTTAATTCATTCAAATGTTCCTGAACTGGACTTTGCCGGTCTTGTTCAAGTTGAAGTGACATAGCCTACACTCAGATTCCTTAGGAGGAAGAAGATATCTCAGACAAGGTCTTTCGTTTGAGGAGGGGTACGAGCCTGAGCAATTGTTCTGTAGACTCCATAGAGAGCCCAAAGTGAAAGCATACCTAGACTCAGCATAATCTCCCATGATTTCTCACCATCGACTGACCATGCGAACATGAGCAATAAAATGGCTGCTACAACACTACGGCGAACACCCTGTGGAATGGCGAGACTCTTATCCAGATGTTCAGGACCACCGCCAAACCGTCGTTCGTAAAATTCACCTTGAATGACTGCGGCAACAATAAGAATTGAAAGAGTTGCGAAATAGAACAGGTTTCCTTCATCAAAGAACATTTCAGCAAGATGTTCTTGTCGTTCTGCCTCAACAGCAGCAGGGTCTTCTTCAGCAACGAATAAGGAATCATAGTCGCCAACACTAATTGTGCGAAGTGCCAAGTTCTCCCCATTATCATTGGTTGTCGTATTTGGTGAACTTATTGAAAAAGAAGCAATGTTCCATGTATCACCCTCATCGAAATTACCATTTTCATTAACTGCATTTCCAACCAATTGAAACGGGATAATCCCAACATCTGAACTTGGAGCAGTCCACGTAATGACCCAGTTGTTTCCAACAGCTGATTGTGAAAGTGCACCTGGTTCATCAGTTACTGTTCTTGAACCTTCACCGGGAGTGAGGGTTCCTTTGTTATAGTCCCAAATCATGAATCCTCCATCAGAATTAGAGGCATGCTGGAGTGAAATCGTAAAGTTGTAAGACTGATTAACATCATATGCACGAGGAACACCTGAAATCGAAACGACTACAGAATTTGAGGGGGCACCATCACCATGGCAACTGCATCCAGTTTCAATAACAAAATTATCACCACTCTTCCAAGGCGGACCGGTAGAAACTGCCAAAGCGGGGGCAATCAAGAGTAGTGCCATCAATCCAAAGACCAAGAATCGAGAGTTGCGTGAAAGCATAGTCGCACCTATTCTTTCCACCTACAGCCGCCCTTTGAACGTTCCTTTTCCTCATGCCCCTATGGGGCATGGTCAAAGACAATATTTCAGCCTTCAAATTTCTTTTATTGCACTGTTTAATTGAGACATCATTGCTTTACCGTCACCGAACAACATCATGGTCTTATCCATGTAGAACAACTCATTGTCGACACCTGCATATCCCACTGAGAGTGAACGCTTGATGATGACAACTGTTCGAGCCATATCAGCATCGATGATTGGCATACCCGCAAGCGGGCCTTCTCCACTGCGAGCAGCAGGATTGGTTGTATCGTTTGCTCCAATGACAACTGCAACATCACAATCTGGGAATTCACTGTTGATATCATCCATTTCAATCAATTGCTCATACGGAACACTTGCTTCTGCAAGTAAGACATTCATGTGCCCTGGCATTCGACCTGCAACTGGGTGAATTGCATATTTGACCTCAGTACCAAATTTCTCAGTAATTAAATCTGCAAACTCTTTGACTTGATGTTGGCATTGTGATACAGCCATTCCATATCCTGGGACTATGATAATTTTTTGTGCACCATCAATCATCATAGCAACTTCATCTGCGTCTGAGCCAATCTTTGTCCGAGTAAGCGATACTTTTTCACCACTACCCCCAAAGGATTTGAACAAGACATCCAAGAGGGTTCTATTCATTGCCTTACACATAATAAAGGTGAGAATAAGTCCAGATGCACCAACCAAAGAACCTGCAATAATCAACACAGAGTTCCCTATGATGAATCCAGTAAATGCAGCAGCAATTCCCGATAAGGAGTTGAGGAGAGATACAACAACAGGCATGTCGGCACCACCAATCGGCAGAACAAGGATAATTCCTAGAGCACACGAAATTCCAATGATGCCCCACATGTAATCGGTATTCGTTGGTTCACAAATACTGAGGTAAATCAATACTCCAACGGTTAACATGAGAATAATTTTGACAGGATTGAGCCAACTTGGGCCCCATGTTGGAGTCTTTATCCACTTCCCAAAGACGCTGATACCGCCTTTGAGTTTGTACATTGCGAGCATTGATCCGGTGAGCGTCATCCAGCCAACAAGGGCTGAAAGGCCTGCTGCGACCATCGTGACCGTTAATTCCAAACCAACGGGAATTTCCTCAGCATTTTCAAGATATTTCCAGATTTCAGAAAGTGCAACTAGAGCAGATGCTGCACCGCCAAAACCATTGAACATAGCGACTAATTCTGGCATTCCAGTCATTTCGACTCGAACTGCCAGCCAATAACCAATAAGGGAACCAATAACTAAACCAGCACCGATGAGAACCCATTCTGCTCCGCCAGCGAGTTGCATTGATAGAATTGTAGTGATGACTGCAACAAGCATACCCAGTGCGCCGAGTTGGTTGCCGAATGGAGCAGTACGAGGATGTCCTAATTTTTTCAATCCGAAAATGAATAATGCTGCGGAGAGCAAATATCCTACAGATACCCAATCTTCCATTTCAAGCACCTCTACGCTTCTTTCCAGCAATCATATTCAGCATACGATTAGTTACAGCAAATCCACCAACGACGTTGATCATTGCAAGAACAACAGCAACAAAGGCGAGAATCCCTGAAACAACAGTGTGTTGTCCAGCATATGCAACATTTGAGCCGATTAATGCTCCGATAATACTTATTCCTGAAATTGCATTCGCTCCGCTCATAAGAGGTGTGTGCAATGTAGCAGGGACTTTAGTAATCAATTCAAATCCAAGAAAAATTGCAAGAATGAATAACGTAACATTTCCGATTAAATCTTCTGGGGTCATTATTTCGGGGATCATTCGAGTACACCTCCGAGGCGTGTTTGCTTTGGATGTAAAGCGCCATCATGGCAAAGAAGAACTCCACCCATGCCGTTAACATAGAAATCTGAACCTTCTGGTGCACCCACTAATATGTCATCATCTTCACTTATGACAAGTTCACCCTCTTTCACAAGGGATATGATGAATGTAGTCAAGTTGTTTGAATATAACATACTGGAAGTTGTTGCAAGTGTTCCCGGTAGGTTGGAGGTTCCAACAATTATCACACCATTTTCAGTGGTAATAACTTCTCCAGCAACTGTATCTTCACAATTTCCTCCAACATCAGCATTCATATCAACGACGACGGCACCAGCTTTGAAATTTAGAATCGCACTTGATGGAACAGTAATTGGGGCAGGGCGTCCAAATATTCGTGCAGTTGTGACAATTATGTCAGCATCAGCTGCGACACCACATACTGTGTCGTTTACTTTTTGAATAAATTCAGGAGTTAATGGTTTAGCATAACCGGACTCATCTTCGAAATCATCCATGCCATCAACTTCAATGAATCTTCCACCAACGGATTCTATTTGCTCTGCAGCGGATTTACGGACATCAGAAGCATAAACAATTGCTCCAAGGCGTTTTGCAGTTGCAATCGCTTGAAGACCTGCAACACCACTCCCCATAATGACTACCTTTGCTGGGCGAATAGTACCTGCTGATGTTGTCATCATTGGAATTCCCCTTGGGACGTGAGCGGCTCCGAGAAGAACGGCTTTGTAACCTGCAAGATTATCTTGGCTTGAATTGACATCCATTGATTGAGCTCGTGAAAGTCTTCGAGGAATCATGTCCATAGAGAGAAGAGTAATTCCTGCATCGATGCATGATTGAACATACTCTGGATTACGAAATGGGTCAGCAACACAGGCCACACGAGAGCCCTTAGCAATGCCATCAATACCAGGGAATCGAATCGAGATAATTGTTTCACATGACAATACTTCTTCACGTGTTGTCATTTTTGCTCCAGCAGATTCATAATCAGCATCGAGATAATTTGATGCTTTCCCTGCGCCCTTTTCGATCAATACTTCAAAGCCTGCTTTCATCAATTTCTTCATACTTGATGGAGCAATAGCCACTCGAGTTTCGCCAACAGGTTCCATAGGTACTCCAAGTTTCATACAATGCCCTCAAACCCCTTGGTCATAAAGCGACTGGGGATGTTCTTGGCACTGATAGGAGGTTCTTAGATGATACGCATCAATATTGTCAATTTACGGTGTAAAAATTTAATATTTCAATCATTTTGTAATTGATACTGAAAGCAAACAACCATGTTACTTATTGATGGTCGGGTATTGGGCAGATTACTGAGGAATTTACTATGAGCAATCATCGAAGAAAAATCGCCGTTATTGGAGCTGGAAATGTTGGTGCGACTTGCGCATTCGTACTTGCACAGATGAAAATTGCAGATATCGTTTTGTTGGATATCTATGAGGGATTCGCTAAGGGAAAGGCCCTGGACATGTCACAGAATGGTCAAGTTCTCAATTACAATGGAACCATTACCGGAACTTCAGACTACAATGACATTGCGGGTGCAAGCGTAGTTGTCGTAACCTCCGGATTCCCGCGACAACCAGGCATGACACGAGAAGATTTGATTGCCAAGAATGCAGGAATCGTCAAGCAAGTTGGTGAAGGTATTCGTGACCATGCACCCGATTCAACCATTGTTATGGTCACCAACCCTCTCGACCTTATGACCTATCATATGCAAAAAGTTACTGGATTCCCTGAGAACCGCGTATGTGGCCAAGCAGGTGTTTTGGACAGTGCACGGATGACTCATTTCGTCGCTCAAGCGGTTGGATGTTCCGAAGAAGATGTTCAAGCAATGGTATTGGGTGGTCACGGTGATACGATGGTTCCACTTCCACGTTTTACTACAGTAGGCGGTATTTCGATCACTCATTTACTCGATAAGGAAACTATTGATGCAATCTGTAAGCGTACCGCTTCAGGTGGTGGAGAAATTGTCAAACTCCTCGAACGTGGTTCTGCATTCTATGCACCAGGTTCAGCAGCGGCAATCATGGCTGAAGCTATTTTGAACGACCGAAAGCGATTGATCCCCGCCTCAGCCTATCTAACGGGACAATACGGCCTCGATGATGTATACATCGGCGTCCCAGTCATCCTTGGGGCTGCAGGAATCGAAAGAATTCTCGAATTAGAATTGTCCGATAGTGAACTTGAATCTCTCCAAGGTTCAGGTAATTTTTATAAATCTCAGTTGAAAGAATTACTTGGTTACTGATTGGATTCTCGAATAATCGCTAGGGAATAGTTTTCCCCTTTTGTTGTAATGTATTTCTCGTCGACTGTACCATTTTCGACCCGAACGAATATTTTCCCTTGTCGTCCTCGTGAAATCATGCGAGCAAGAACTTCTTGTCCGATGTAACATCCTTTGGCAGGATGAACAAGTCGACCTAACCCAACTGAAAGGGGATGGTTCTTCTTTGTTATTTCATAACCATTCCAAGGTATTTGGTTACCAATTCTCCATTCATGAAATGCTTTAAGGTCGCCATTGCAGAGATATTCGATGTCGATGGAAGCTATGAGGAGTGAATACTTTTCAGCGATATAGCCGTGTGTCACACCTTTCAAAGATTCAAATGTTCCAACATTGGAGTTTTCAGCCCCATAGTCTATGCAAAATATATTTCGTGAAGTAACATCAGAAATCGTCACTTCTTGATCAAGGATTCGTGGAGTTACATGTTGAAGTAACACTTCAAGTTGTGATTTATGACTTTGAACTGCCAGAAAGTCACCCATATGAAAAACAGTCGCAAGGTCAACGATTTTTGCCTGTGTTGAAGTGAAAACAGTTTGTCGAACCTCACCTTGAACCATATCGACTATTTTATTCGAGGAAAGCCCATCAATAAATTGCAAAGCATCAGAGCCTTGCCAAACGGTCAATGCAGCATCATCGTAAGCCACTCGAGGCATAGGACTGCCTCAAGCGAATGATTCGCCGCAACCACATGAGGATTCAGCATTTGGATTATTAATTTTGAATCCCCCACCCATTAAGCGTTCGACGTAATCGATTTCGATACCATCAAGAAGATGGCTTGAAGCGTTTGGAACCAAGACACGGAACCCATCGATTGTCACTTCCTGACAACTTTGGTCGGTATCTTCAACAATTTGTAAGTCATACATGTAACCAGAGCAGCCACCGGATAATACGCCGACTAAAAGTGCCATAGAACGGTCATCCCCGAAAGCATCAACGAGCATTTCTTGTGCCTTAGATGATATGGTTAAGTTGACATTGACCACTTCGGGAGTCATGACTTGCACAGGGCCAGATGTATCGCATGTACCGCAGTCCATGAACCTTCCAAGCACCGCTTCGCTATGAACCTGTTCTTCTATTCAGGACCTCTCAAAGGATTCAACGACGTTTATTTTTCCGCTCAACTTCCTTGAGAAGAATACCACATCGACGAATTTGCTCTTTAGCACGCTTAACTTCTTCAGGTTCAAGGCCTCGAGGAATAGATTGCTCAAAACATTTCATTGCATCAGGATAGCGTTCCATTTCCGCATAAGCACTACCCATATTGTACAAGGTCTTTCCACGAACTTCAGCAGGTCGAATAAGCATTGCTTGATGGTAGGCTTCGACACATTTAGGATATTCTTCAAGATAATAATACGAGTTTCCTCGGCCATTGAGGATTCGTATAATCATATCATCATCACCAGCGAATGAAGGTAGGGCTCGGTCAAAACAAGAAAGTGCTTCTCTAAATTTACCACTTTCAATCAATCCAACACCTTGATTGTACCACGCGACATCTTGGTTTGCAACTGAACTGGAATTAACCTCCGCATTGATTGGAGCAGACGCCAATTGTTGTGCTTCAATCGCTGCTTGAGCCAGGTCAAATACTGGCTGAGTAGGTTCTTCGACTATGGCTACCTGTTGGTGCTGCGGTTGTTCAATAAGCGATTTAGCAGAATCAATAAGCAGTGATGTATCAGGTTCCGCAGATGTCGGAACCATTTCCAAATCCTGAGGTTCAGGTTGAGTCAGAAGTCCAAGGGCATTCATGTAATAATCAGCTTGTGATTCTTGTTGGTCATCTGGCATTACTGTGGGTTGAGGTTCAACAGGTTCAACAATCATCTGCTCTACAGGGGCAGAAGAAATTGCTTCTATTTCACCGGCCCCGCCACTGAGTTCATCGGCCTTTCTATGGCATTTTTGAGCAGTATCTAAATCTCCTGCAGATTCGAGTGATCGAGCAAGACCTCTCCAAGTTTCAGGATTAAGTCCGTCATTTTTTATCATTGATTTCCATATAGTTACAGCTTGAACATCGTTCTTGGCAGCAGTATATGCACGAGCATGGAATTCAGTTTCACCATATCCTAAGTATTCAAGGGCTTCTTTCGCCAAATGTGGACCTTCTGGAAGTGTCGGTGGTAGTCCTTGGACAGATTCCAATACATTCGCTTCTCCTTCAGCTAATTCCACGAGGATTCGAATAAATTCTTCTCGGGCAGGATTCTTTGGTTCAATTTCAAGAAGAGTTCTTGTTGAGTTGAGATAATTTTCTATATCACCGGTTTGGTTGCAGAGTTGACTACATTTTACTGCTGCCTTCAAATAATTTGTTTGAACATTCATCGCTTTCATATAACATTCAATAGCGCGTGAGCCTTCGCCTTTGCGCTGATATATTGAGCCTAAGTTGAACCACCCAGAACCTTGACTCGAATCAAGTGATTGAGCATGTTCAAGTGCGGAGATGGCGTGATCATCGAGATCAAGACGAGCCATTGCCCCTCCAGCAATCCTCCACGCACCAGCATGTTCTGCGGCAATATTCTTCAGATGTGGGCTGAGCAATTCCAAAGCCTCCTTTGCATCACCAGAGCGAATCAATACCGTAGCTTGTTCGACCAAATCGTCTATGATAATTGGGATTTCCATTGGTTCATCAATAATCGGTTGAGGTTCGATGACCACAGGTTCGATGACCACCGGTTCTTGAATCACTGGTTGATCAACTTGTTCTATTACCTGTTGAATTTCTTGTGTTGCTGCAACAACTTCAGCAGCAGATTTTAGTTCTTGGTATTCGAGATGCTCATTTTCATCTACATCATGATGAACGGCTTCAGCGAGTACAGCCTCTTTGTTGGTGACTCCTACTTCTTTCATGACTTCAGCAACTTGCTTATCGTCATAAGTTTGAGACGGTGATTGTATCGGCATTGATTCAAGTGGAATATTTTCTCCACTTTCTGCACATCTCTGTTTCACATCAAGCAACAACGGGTGTCCGGGAAAGAAATGCAATGCACGAACTGCCATTTCATAGGCAGCAGAATCATCACCAATTCTTTCGAGCAAAGTAGCAATGTTTGCAGTAGCTGGCGCATTATCCGGATTGATGTCAAGACAAATCTGGAATGCTTGGCGTGCGCCACGTGCATCTTGTTCTGCTTCGAGTAAAACGCCACGATTAAACCATGCCATGTCACATGAAGGGTCTAATGCAATAGCCTTGTTGAATGCAGTAAGTGCTCCCTTCGAATCATTTTTCCGTGAACATTCTTCACCAAGTTGGAGCAAGAAGTCAACCGAGATTTCATCACCCTGTTGTTCTTCAACATCTTGGTCCTGTGAAAGTCGCAAATTCCATTCTCTTGCAGCATTTTGAAGTTCCTCTTCACGCAAGTAATTATTTCCATCCTCGTCCATTGTATGGGCAAAAGTAAGAAAACCCTCTCGGTCAGATATTGAATGTTGCTTAATCACACGTTCGAGGACATTCTCTGAATAGCCCATCGGCTTTACTTCGACATGTTCAACCATGTCTCCAAGACCTGCTGAACGGAGTGCTGCAGCCATAGATTCGGCTACTGCATCAGAAACTGCGTTCGAATCTGAGGGGTTTGGAGAATTTGCACCGCTTCCGTTCATCGTGTCACCAAGTCGTAGCGGTTATGCGACTGGCATAAGCATTGCTTCTCAATGTACTATGGAAATCTACACTATATTCAAATGCCGCCGGCAAAATCAGACATCATGACTCAGACACCGCTTCGCATACTTGGGCTCTCTGGAGAGTATCGCGCGACATCGAAGAGCGGAATGCTTGTGAATCTTGCACTTTCTTATGCTGAATCAAAAGGCGCAGAAATATTGTTTTGGGACTGTGCTGAAAAACCACTTCCATTTGTCGGAGAAGATGGGTGTTGGGAGAATGCAAATGTCAAGGAATTTCAAGAACTTGCATTATCTTGTGACGCATACTTGGTCTGCTCACCAGAATACCATGGCACCATGTCTGGTGTAATGAAAAACACATTTGATTGGCTATATGACAAGCACATTGGAGGCAAGGCATTTGGCCTCATGTGCACACTTGGAGGCATGCAGAATTCGAATACTCTCAATCACATGCGTATTATGCTTCGCTGGTTACATGCTTGGCCAGTGCCTGAGCAATTGGCCATCGGGCATGTGAAAGAGGCGTTTGATGATGACGGAAATTTGACAGATGATGATACCAGAAATCGTCTTCACGCTTTGGTGGATTCGGTGATGGAAACTTCTTCCCTCTTTGCTTCTCAGAGTGAGTGAGTTCAATGGATGAGCAACGCCCGTTCTTCGATGATGAATACGGTGGAAGATATCTTTTGGTAGAGCCTGGAGATTTTTTCATGGGTGACGAAAGGGGAACGCGTTCGGAACAACCAACTCATCAAGTCAGTATCACCGAACCATTCTTTTGCGGTGAACGTCCAGTGACTCAGGCTCATTGGCAAACAATTATGGGCAACAATCCTTCTGCTTTTACAGATGGCTGGGCTGCTGGCCTTCGACCTGTTGAACAAGTTTCTTGGATTGAAGTTCATGATTTCATCGCACAATTTAATCAACTTGATCACAATACTGAGCGTCTCGGTGTACGCGGTATTTGGCGATTACCTTCGGAGGCAGAGTGGGAATATCTTGCACGAGCCAATACGACTACTCGTTGGGCTTTTGGTGACCGAGATGGGGATTTAAGCGACTATGGTTGGCATGCAGGAAATTCTGGTGCAAGTACACGTGAAGTGGGGCAGAAAAAGTCGAATCCATGGGGCTTCTTAGACCTCCACGGCCAAGTTTCTGAATGGTGCGAAGATTCTTTTGAACAAAATTACGAATCTCATGAAGGAATTCAATCCCCAAAACATGGTACTTCAAAACGCCGAATTCATCGCGGTGGTTCATGGTTTACTGAATCTGACTCAACTCGATGTTCGTCACGGGGTTCTGCGCTGATGAATCATCGCAGTGACGGAATTGGGTTCCGTTTGGTTTGGCAACCGCTTTAAGACAATGATTCGAGGTAGTCCTATGGCAGTTCTATATCATAACCCGCGTTGTTCCAAATCTCGACAGGCCGTTGCATTATGCACAGCATCTTCTCAAGATGTAGAAATTCATCTTTATCTCACATCACCTCTCGATTATGAGACTCTACATTCTCTTCTAACCCGTCTCGAAGGAGATATTAGCCTTGCAATACGATGGAAGGACAATGCTTTCAAAGGGATTGACAGCCACGATATTGACCGAACAAATATTGAATCTGTCGCCAAATTCCTTTCCAAAAACGGCCATTTAATGGAGCGTCCTTGGCTCGACACTGGTCGTACTACTCGGATTGGACGTCCAGTTGAGTGTCTGGTTGATTTGCTTCAATAACATTGCTTTCGGCAATGGTACGTGGTTCGATATCATAGCCAATTTTTTCATCAATTTCAGCAAGAGTTTGGTGTTGCGGTGTTTGCCCTGGACCGATATTCCATTTGAGCGTGAAACATTGGTCGAGGCATGTCATTAGATTACGTGATTGAAGAGAATCAATCCCGGATGCAGTTCTATCTACGGCTGGAGCAATATTTTCATCAAATAGTTCGTCCATTGCCACACAAATTGATTGAAAAGTTCTCGAGCCATCACAAAGTTCCCATAGCATACTATTCATCGCATCAAGCGGTCTGCGAACTTCACGTGGAGCGCGAAATAGTTTTGCCAAAAATCGTTCAAAGCGCGTAAATCTTTTTTCAATCCGAAGAACCACACCTTTCCCGGTAATACCCTCTTCATCAATATGCGGTCCAATTTCGCCAATACGTGCCCACCATACCGGTACACGGCAAGGGTATTTTCCGGAATACCGATGATTATCTGCATCTGCTAATTCCATATTGAAGCCTCAAAATTGTGTAAATGTCCAAATTACCATGGCAGACATCGAAGCAACACCAGTGAATGCGACAAGTCGAGTTGCTTCCACTCGTTCGGTAAAATTTCTTAGAAACCATGTACCTACTCCACATACAGCAATGAGTAGCCATAGCATGTACCACGCTGGTGGGTATGCCGCTGATTCCATACTCAAGCCTCACGAATCGAGTCCCTTACTGTTTCGTATCGATATATTGCTGACCATAGTGCTGCCATTGTTCCATTGTCCAGCCGTGAGGGAGGCCATTTACTGGTAATTGTGGAACAATTTTAGCTGGTTCTCTTTGTTCGGATGAAATTGTATTCTGAGCAGTGACTGTAGTGTCAATGCTTGAAATTGGTGGGCCACTCGAAGTTACCGGCGGTCCAATTGGTGCTTGCTCTGATGACGCTTCCATAGGCTGGTGGTTTTCAAAATCTGCTTGCAATCGCCTCTTTCTCAAAAGAATTGTCAAAATCACGGCCACAAAAAGAACCCCAGCAATCGATGTTGCAATCATTTCAGTATTCATTTCGAAGCGATCAGATTCTACAATACTGAAACTGAAAGTACGGCTGTCAGTCCAACTTAGTTCCCCATCGACTGTTTCAATCGTCACTCTTAATTCCCCATTAAGATCTCCTCCGAGACGGTGTAATTCACACATCATGTCAGTATATTCCTGATTCATATGGCCAGCATCATGTTCTAGTTGTTGACCAGTTTGGTTCACTAATATTCCTTGGCAAACCGTTTGCCATTGTTCTGGTTGTTCAATCGTTATCAGATACTGTTCCGCCTGTGTTGATAATGAGGTGACATTTATCCAGAATGGCGCCGGAATTCCTGTTTTGAATGTCTGCTCTGTTTGAAGGCTCATTTCCGCTTCCATCACTCGTTGTTTGTCAACAAGAATCAAAATTTCATGCCCTAATTCGTATGGTCTTGATTCAAGGTCCTCCCCAGCCATTACATCAAACAAAACCACAATTCGGGTATTGAGCGGCATATCTGCGGGAATATGAATATCGACACTAATCAGCATTTCTTGGCCAGCGGCCATCGTAAGCATGTTGGCTTGCTCAAGTTCACCAATGTTCAGGAAGGCCATAACATTCTGATTCGGTGGTGAAGTTGATACGGAGGCCATTACTATGAAATGGTCATCGGCGGCATTACCGATATTTTTCACAGTGATATTGACAGAAGCAATATCTCCTACACTCGCAGTAGTTTCGCTTAGATTAGCAATTAGTTGCGGTTTTCTAATCGAGGCAGTTCTCGAATCAAATGAAATACTATTGTCGGTCATGTCAAGATCACTAAGACCATCACTGTTCGATACAGAAAATTCCATGGAATGAATTTCACCCGCTTTTTCTGCACTTGGTAAAAGAATCCACACTTCTATTGTCACAATATCTTCATTATCATATGGTGCTGAAAGTTCAATATTACCTGAATGATTTGCATCATCGATTCTCATCCACCAATTCCATTCCTCAGGAATTGTAGAGCTGGCGAGTGATGCGGAGACGTGTCCGTTTCCATTGTTCTCTACCTCCAGTAGTACTATCGTCGGTACGCCAGGCATCAATGTAAGTGGTGATTCAATGAGGCGCAATTCAAGGTCACTTACGGTATTAACTACAATTCCATAATAGGGTGTTCCTTGGAATTCCATTCCGCTTCTTTTTGATACTATTACGGGAGTGATTGAAGGTGCATAATCTCCAGCCTGCCCCGTAGTTGGAGCGGTAATATCGATGCTGAAGGAAGTTGATGATTCACTATTAATTACCGCGTCGTTCAATGTTGGCTGTTCAATAATCCATTGGCCTGGGGGGTCATGTAGTAGTGATATCGTAAAGATATCTTGACGACTTGCATTGTTCCAAATTGTGAATTCGATGGAGATAGTTTCTCCTGCATCAATCGCAAAATCTTGCTGCATTTGATATGCGGATATTCCGACGGTTGCACTGCTGATCATTGAAGCAGAAACATCAATACTTTGGGTATGAATTCGTGCAGAATTATTTTGTGAAACTGCTGTCAAAGAGAAACTAAACATGGAATCCGGAATCGCATCTGACGGTACTGTCAAGGTAAAATCAACGAATACAGGTGTGTCTGTACGCACTAGAACACTTGAATCTTGAGTCCATGCCAAATTTACATCCCAATTCGAAGGCAGAGTCGGTGTGTCAATAGTCAAATCAAATACATCTGTAGCATCACCCAAATTTTTAATCTCTATCGAAAAAGAACATGAACTTCCAGGTTGGCATGAAGGTGGACTTTCTGGTTCTACGATGTATGGCTCCCTGTCAGGTACAACTTGGAATTGCATAGGCAGTGTCGTGTTCACTTCCGAATATTGACTTGATATAGCCTTGAATGTCATCTGATGGAGTCCAGTCGATGCATTTTGGTCTGGTTGGATTTTTATATCTATTAATTTAGTCTCTCCGGGTGCCAACAATACTCCTGATTGAGTATTAATTGAGACACCACTCGGGTTAGAAAAATAAACATCCCATCCTACTGGCAGCCCGTTTACCTCTGGCAATAGCGAATCTGAGATATTTCCATCATTGGTAACTTCCACACGCACCGTACCCCATTGACCTGCAACCGAACCTATGGTTGAAATACCATTTGAAGAGAATGCATATTCATCTTGGCGAACTTTCTGGTCATAGACAAATACAAGTTCATCGAAGTAATAGCCAATATCGGTGTATTGAATATCGGATTCAAACAAGAATCGGAATTGTGTTTGACTGTGAAAATGCTCCTGTGGAATAGGTATGAGTGGTGAAGTTGCACCAGCGTTATTTACTGAAAACGTTTGATAATCTTGTCCATCATCGAAATTTTGATCAATAGTGCTACTGATGCTACCCAACTGATACCAACTACCCATCGCTGTAAGAACTTGAATTTTCAAAACATCAGCAGGGAACTGAACGCTTCCAGTATAATAGAAACTCAGGCCGTTAGTGCGTGTCGGATTTGATACTGCATCAGACATATCCATGACTGGTGTTACCAACGATGTGGCAAGGTTGTTGGTGTAACTTGAAGATTGACCGTTGCCCACATGGCAACTGCTGCCCATCGAAAGAGCAGTATCAGTGCTTAAGCCCCATTGAGTTCCCGCAGTCCAACCAACCAAAGAATCACAATTGAAGTAACTGCTTGCTACGGTAATGCTATCAGATATAACATCATTCTGAGTATTATCATCGAGTACGGTCGAGGTTGCACGGATTACTAATGTGTGGTTACCAGCATAGGTTGGAGTAATGGTTTTTGAAACAGAATTAGAGTTTCCTCCATTCAATGACCCCAACTGTACAGTTTCATTAATCATTTCAAACAAAGTGTATTCATCATGGAAGACTTTGATATTCACATCAATTGTTCCGGATGAGGCAGTTCCAATATTTTCAATCATGACATCCAGTTGTATTGGTACATCCACTACAGCATCAACCACATAGAGCATTGCAGGACGGTTAAACCCTGCAACTGGATAATTGGAAGAAAACATTCTATATTTTTCTTCATCACTACTAGTGGTATAGGAGAACGAAAGGTCGGTAACGGTCACATCAACGCCTGTCGCACGAGCAGAAGTGGAGTTATGAGTAAAATTTTGCATTTCCGTCCCCTGTGAAGTTGGCAGACTACTACCAATCAAGAGGCACAGAAGGATGAATGCTAGGAACTTCTGCATGGCGCTCATTTTACCACATGGCTTCAATATATATGAGGCAATTGGGAAAAAAAGAATCTCAAGGGTTTTCAATCGATGATTTCACTTGATTTTCAGAATCTTGTAATTTAACATGATCCTTCTTTTCTTTCGCTTTTGCTGCAAAATATACTGTGAATGATGGAATCAACACCATCGAAAAACAACCAACAACAGCTGCTAGAGCCCAAAGAAATTCTGTTGCCGCATCAACCGAAAATACCGAGATGGATTCGAATTCCTCATTTACGCTCATCATTATTATCTCTGGAGAAGTTTGGCGATTCCCCTCTTCAATAATTTCAACACGTAGTATAGAAGGAATGTGTTCATATGCGACCAATGCCCTAGCCTTCGAAGTCGCTTCGATAATATCTGAGCCATATACAGTCCCGTTATTTCTCCGCGCTGGGTCATATGAAGTCAAGGCATGAATCACAACATCACTACCATCATGAGATTCGACTTCATGTGTCGAATTCTTTTGGCATTGCTCAGCACAACTAAATGCTTGGTCAGATTCAACCCCAAGAAGTCTATGGCTATACAATCCGGCAGAATTAATCAATCTCACTTTTGCATTCGTCGAAAGTTCGACAGCAGTAAGGTGGACCCATGTGAGATTTGAGCTGTTTGCAGGTATATCCCACGTCCATGTAGTGGTGTTTGAAGATTCTTGATAGATACGAATTGGCTCCCCTGATACATGTTCAGTTTCGTTTGATTCCGTAGTGTATAGGTAGTAGGAAGGGGACACCGTCGCCCCATAAACGGCGTATGAGAGTAAAAAAATCAATGTCACGGACAAACCAAGTAATGTCCGCAAAAGGTTCGGGTTTTGTGCCAAAGCCTTCTTCATTATCCTCGCTACGAGCCTCCCTATATTGAACCCTTGTCTTCGACCTTTTTCGCACAACTGAAGGAGGATTAGATGGATTCCACGGTGCGTAATAGCCGTTCTCTTCATATAGGGGAGTTCGGTCGGCAAATTGCTCGGTGTCTTATCATGACGACTCTATACGATATACCCGCTGAAATCTTGAACCCAGCTCTTGCTGCGCGACTAGAAGAAACAGAGAGTGTTTCCACTCCTGAGTGGGCTGAATTCGTGAAAACTGGAGTCGATCGAGAACGCCCTCCTTCACAGGCAAATTGGTGGTTCCTGCGATCTGCTGCTATTCTACGTAAGGTCTCCCGTGATGGACCAATCGGTGTTACCCATTTGGCTCAAGCATTCGGTGGACGTAAGGATAACGGTGCAAGCCCTAATACTCCTGGTGTTGCATCTCGACATATCATTCGCACTGCTCTTCAACAACTAGAAAGCACTGGCTTGGTAGAGAAAGTAGCTGGCCGCATCGTTGAGGATGAAAATGGCGATTCACTGCAACTCTTCAAAGGTCGGCGCATTACTGCTGCTGGCCACAAGATGATTGACAGTGTTGCTCACGAATGCCGTCCAATCGCTGAAGAACAATATCCTGGACTTTCCAAGTACTGAAGGACGTGAATGAGGTGACAAACATGGTTTCGACTCAAGACAATGAGTTAAACCAACTTCGTGAACAACGTCGTATCGCCCTCCAACAACAATTTGAACAGCAGGCTACGCAACAAGCAGATGCAGAAGTTCAAGCACAGGAAGCACAGCGTGTTTCGCAAAACCTTGACGCTGCAATGAAGAATTTAGTTTCTCCAGAAGCTCGAGCACGCATCTCAGCAATTGCATTGGCGACCCCTGAGCGTGCTGAAATGATTAAGCAAACAATCGTTCAACTCCACGGCGAAGGTAAATTAAACTCAATAATGAATGATGAGCAATTGAAACAATTGCTCCAATCCCAATCGAAGAGCCGCCGTAGTGCGTCCATCCGAAGAATCTGAGAAGGTGCTCGAACATGTCAAGTAATAAACCAGCAGCTAAGAAAATACGCCTCATGAAAGTGGGAAAGCAGAACCGACGTGTCCCCGTTTGGGTCATGTTAAAGACCGACCGAAATACTGTGTCCCATCCTAAGAGACACCACTGGCGCCGTAGTAAGCTCCAACGATGAGGTGATTGAAATGGTACGTGCAAATGAATCTGAACTAACTGTCCCTCTACGCAAAGCGTGGAGCATTACCCGCTACAAGCGTGCACCTCGTGCAATCCAAATCATTCGCGAACATGTGATTCATCACTTGAAAGTTCGTGAAGATGAAGAAGTTTGGATTGACCCTAGTGTCAACGAACATATCTGGGCTCGTGGAATTGAAAACCCACCTCGCAAGATACGCTTGCAGGTTACTCGACACGACGAACCTGATATTCCAATCGAAGTTAAATTGTTTGAGGAGTGAATCATATGGGAAATATCCGACCAAGTTTTATCAAAATTCGTGCAATCCATCTTGTTGAAGATCATGGTGAGAAATTCACCGCTGATTTCGACCATAACAAGAAAATGGTTCAAGAACTCACCGATGTAGAATCGAAAAAACTACGCAACTGGATTGCTGGTTATGTTACCACCTACCGTCAGCGTAGAGTCGACTGAATGAGGCGATACAGTGCCTATGCGCGTCAATTGGGACCGCACTCCCGTATCAGTTCATCACGATGATAAGAATGAACTTGAGTCACTCATCATTCATCTTCGTAATAATTTCGGCGTTCGAAAACGTTCACTAGTTATGAATGACCATGAAGAGGGTGGATTTCTCTTTTTTCTGTATCAGCCTTGTAATCCTCGTTGGATTTTGGAATATGAAGAATTGGAATCAAAATTGAATGAGGAGGAGTAAATATGGGTGATCGACAAACTCTCCCACTTCCGCAGCGCAACTACACTATGCATATTGTTCTCGTTGGTGCATCTCATCCTGGTAATCTTGGAGCGGTTTGCAGGACTATGCTCAATTATGGATTCGATTCACTGCGTCTAGTCGCACCCACCTGTTCTCCGGACGACATCGAAGCAAGGAATAGAGCAAAGCATGCAGGCCGGATTCTCGATTCTTGCCAAGTTTTTGAAACTCTTGAAGAAGCAACAGCTGATTGCAGCATAACAATTGGAACATCTGGGAAGCGAGAAATAGGTGCAAAGACTACTTTCCGTCATTTCACTTATCCTTGGGAAATGGCAGAGCGTTTGGAATCTTTCACCGAATCAGTATCACTTGTATTTGGTGAAGAAGGAATGGGACTCTCGACAGAATCTCTTGCACTCTGTGATTTCTTGGTAACTTTGCCTACATGGGAAGGTTATCCAATTGCCAATCTATCACATGCAGTAAACGCATGTGTCTATGAATTGCATCGCTCGACAGTACGTTCTACACAGGGAGCGAACCCTGGCATCCCTGATATCGTTCCACTCGAGCGAAGTATGAATCCAAGATTGAAGGGGATTCTACAGCAGGGAATAATGGAAATGGGACAAGCCTTACCTGGTAACGATGATCGTAAAGAAAGTTTTTCTCATAATTTAAGGCGTGGATTGATGCGTTCAATGCCAACCGAAGATGAGGCGACACGACTCATAGGTGGAATTCTTGATGCAACAACTGCTCTCCAATACGTTGATGGTAATGCTGAATGGAAAAGCCAACGCCGACGTAAGATCACGCCGTCTGAAGAAGAGTAATCATGGAATCCATGATGCTGTGCTCTTCGGAGTTTCACGCACATGCATGGCAACAAGTTTCAACCGGTTCCCATAGATTGTTGAGATATGCGGCTGAACCTGTTCAAATGCCCATTTAGCGAGATTCTCTGCTGTGGGAATGAACGGTACAACAACCGTTCGATGACCTTCACCCATCGCTTCACAAGCTTTCCTGGCTTCGACATCACCTTCGTACACCACAAAGGCATGATCAACTACATCGTGAATATGTTCCATAAGAATTGCACTTACATCTGAAAAATCCATTAACATACCTTCTTCACTCACTCCGGATTCCTGAACAGTATCGCCTTCAATTTCTGCTTCAAAGCGGTACCTATGACCATGCATATGGCGGCATTTACTTTTGTGATTAGGCACTCTGTGTCCTGTATCAGTCTCTACAAATCGTCGTATTCGTGTCGTCATTCGTCCATCTCCTCAAATTCCAATGATGCTGAATTAATGCAATATCGCTGGCCGCCAAAGGCTTGTGGCCCGTCTTCAAATATATGTCCTAAATGAGCATCACACTTTGAACATAGAACTTCCATCCTCTCTCTCCCGCGAGTATAGTCTTTGATTTGTTTAATTCCAGCATCCTGATGTTCTGTGTGAAACGATGGCCAACCACATCCAGAATCAAATTTCATCGATGAAGTGAATAAGAGATGTCCGCAACAGATACAAAAATAATCACCATTCCTTTCCTCATCCCAATAGATGCCTGTAAAAGCACGCTCTGTTCCACTTTGTCGTGTGACAAAGTATTGTTCTTCGCTGAGGCGTTGACGATAATCCTCTTCCTTATGCGATTTTTCGACTTCAAGTGCGTTCTTTAGCACTTCATCCCAGGTAGTTTGGTATTCAACTGGGTCGGCTAGACTGAGGCTATGGAAGGCGAGTATACGCTCGATATCAGCACCGCTTTTCCCGGAACTCCGGCCTTCAGAATCTGGATTATATGATGTATTTGTGTTTGCAAACACTCTATTGAAATCGAGATTAAGTTTTACAATTGCTTTTTGAGCATCAGCAAGAATCGAGGATTTATCGCCATCCAAATATGGCAATGTGAACGACACATTATCGCTTTCCCAATTTCCGATTGCAAAAGCATGCTCGATGGCATGATAAAATTCTGGTCGACAATCCGGATATATTTCATGGTCACCAGAATGAACACCCAAGGCGATTTCAACCTTGCAACTTTCACGTGTTGCAACTGATAACGCATACCCGTACAAGATAGAGGCAAAGATGGCATTGCGGTTAGGCACTACAGTCGATTTCATTTGTTCTGCTTCATAATGTCCCTCTGGTATTTCTTCACCACCGAGAATTAAAGAACTTTCAAATAATCCCATTGCACTCGAAAGGTCGATGATTCTGTGCTCTATCTCAAAATCCTCTGACTTCAAATATTGAATATTTAATTGGGCACGATCCAATTCTACACTGTGCTTTTGCCCATACTCGTATGAGAGACAATCTACACGATATCCATCAGCCAAGAGTCGCATCAAAAGAGCGGTAGAATCCATCCCTCCAGAGAGAGCCATGACTGCACGCTTCATTCAGTCAACCCCCATCCATTTGTGAGTTTGAAGACTCAATCTCCAAGGAGGCGACTGCTTAACCACCGTTTCGGTCATGGCAAAATTTTTGCCATTCCATTCGACAGTCTCCGCATCCATATAGCAAGGTTGTAGAAAATGGTGTTCGAAACCCTCCATTAGTCCATCATAAAGTGCAAGGTCTTGACCAACATAGACACATTTTAATTCGTCTCCTATACGTTGACGGATTTTAACTTGGGGATACATTTGATCTTTTGGAGAAATACAAATCCAATCCAATAAACCCTCGGGAATTTCTATCGTTCCATTTGATTCACAAGAGAGCTGGTATCCTCTCGCCTTAAACAAGCGATGCAGCGGCCATAAATCATTCAACATGGGCTCACCACCGGTGAAAATAATTCTCTTCGAGGGGTATCTCATAACTTCTCCAAGGATTTCAACTGCTGCCATTTCTTCAAATGTTTCGAAATCTGTATCACACCATTCACATTGCAAATTACACTTTCCAAACCGAATAAATACATGTGGAATTCCAGCATGTACTCCTTCACCTTGAACGGAATGAAAAATTTCAACTATTTTGTACACTACTCCTAAGTCAGAAGCCGAATCGACTGGGTGATTACCCGAAATCTCACATGCTTCATCGTTCATAAAAACACCTTAAAGTGGTCTTGATTGAATCAATTGCATCAATTCTTGACGGGGTTCAGCCTTATCAAAAAACACGCCTCGCATTGCAGAAGTAGTCATGACAGAATTTTGTTTACGAACACCCCGGCAACGCATACAACCATGCGATGCTTCAAGAATTACAGCTGCACCAAGAGGATTCAAATGCTTTTCTAGGTCATCAGCGATTCCTTTTGTTATCCGCTCTTGATTTTGTAACCTATGGGCATGCGCATCAACAATTCGTGCTAATTTGCTAATCCCTACAATTCTGTCAACAGGAATGTATGCGATGTGTGCACGTCCACTAAACGGCTGCATATGATGCTCGCATGTAGAATGAAATTCAATATCTCTGAGCAAGACAATACCATCATAACCCTCGCCATTAAAGGTTGATTGAAGAAGTTCCTCTGAATTAGTAGAATATCCAGAAAATATTTCGCTCCAGGACTCAATAACTCGTTGTGGGGTCTTTTCTAATCCTTCACGATGAGCATCTCCCTCAAGGTATTCAAGTAATGTTTTGACTGCGTTTTCTGCCTCTGTTTGTGTCACCATTCAATCACGACCGTCCATGCCGAGCATCAATTTCATCCAATTGATCAAGGAGTTTACGGCATGCAGTGCGAACCGCGTCCGCCAGACTCACAAATTTATGTTTGTCTCCAACATGTTTGCGTAGGTCTTCAACCAGTTCTGCAGGCATGTCCAAGGAAATTTTCGGCATGATTGATGCTCCATCACAGAGCATATAAGTATTCGTAGGCGAATACTGGGGTAATACTTAACGCGAAATCACTGATATTTCAGCAAAATGTCAGCATAAGTGAAGCGAACGTTCAAAGAACTCCGTTGACGGCAATAAGTTGATGACTCAACATGCTGCAGATGCTTTCGCCCATCTTCAAAATTTACGAGGCCTCTCTAGTCGTCGTGAAACCATTGGTTTATCCGATGATGTAATACAGCAATTCATTTCAACAGACTCAACCCTCAGTATGGCTATTTCCGAAGCCGTTTCACGAAGAAATACTCTCTCTGACGAATTCGGTGAAGATGTTATGAATCTTTCAGAACCTGAACTAGTGAAGGTTCTACAGTCGGATTTTATCAACTTTTATGCCCCTGCTACCGTTAATCCATACGTTGCTCTCGCAGCAAGTGGTCCTTGGATTATAACCGCTCATGGTGCAGTTCTTCATGACAATGGGGGATATGGTATGCTTGGCAGCGGCCATGGTCCGAGCGATATTATTTCTGCGATGTCCGAAAATTGGGTGATGGCGAATGTTATGACTCCTTCATATAGTCACAAACGTCTTGCTACACGTTTGAAACGTGAACTTGGTCATACACGTGGTTCATGCCCCTTTACTCGTTTCATTTGTATGAACAGTGGTTCAGAATCAGTAACAGTCAGCCTTCGTATAGCTGACGTCAATGCCCGTAGAATGACTGGTCCGGGTGGACGGCATGAAGGGAAGCAAATTAAACTCATAGCGATAGAAAAGGCATTCCATGGCCGAACAGACCGTCCTGCGCAAATTTCTCATTCTTGCAAACCTGCATACGACCAAAATCTTGCAACCTTTAGAAGCAGAGATAATTTAATTATTGTACCAGCAAATGATGTTGCTGCACTCGAATCTGCTTTTGCAAAGGCCGATGAAGAGGGGTATTTTATCGAACTCATGGCAATTGAACCTGTTCAAGGAGAGGGAAACCCCGGCTCATGTGTCGAGCGTAAATTCTACGATGCTGCACGTCGTTTGACTCTTGAACATGGCTCTATGCTACTCGTTGATTCAATTCAAGCAGGGATTCGTGGTCAAGGTTGCCTTTCAATAATTGATTATGACGGATTCCAAGATGCTGAATGTCCTGATTTAGAAACCTGGTCCAAAGCATTGAATGCTGGACAATACCCATTATCTGTTTTGGGACTTAGCCAGAGAGCATCAGATAATTATGTTGTTGGAATTTATGGAAACACAATGACAACCAATCCTCGTGCTCTTGAGACTGCATGCGCAGTACTCGATCAAATCACACCAGAATTGCGTGCAAATATTCGCCTCATGGGTGTCGAGTTTTTGGAAAAGTTAGAGCAACTTGCTCTTGAAATGCCAGGTATCATTACTAAAGTGCAAGGCACTGGGTTATTATTGAGTGCTGAACTTGAACCAAATAAATATCCGGTTGTTGGTTTTGATGCTGTAGAAACCTGGTGCAGGAAACATGGTCTTGGCGTGATTCATGGAGGAAGAAATGCTTTGCGATTTACACCTCACTTCGGCATCACATCAGCAGAAATTGATGTAATCATCGATGTTGTACGCAATGCGTTTCATCACTTTTCTTAACTTCACGAAAGCGAGGTTACAATATCCTCTCGATTGAATTGTCTTGAGGCATAGTAGGCTGCCAAACTTGCATAAAATACAGATGAGATTGCCCAAATTACAACATGTTCTGTGATTACTCTGTTCATGAGTAGTTCACGTAATGCCAAGAGAATATTGACTACTGGAATTGCAAACCAGAAACCCTCAATCCCATCCAAATTAATCACTTGGGTAAACAGTGCTGGGAAGAGAATCAACATCAAGCCAGGCGCCAATATCGAACCTGCTTCTTTTACACTGTGCGAACGCATGGCTAAAGCCAATTCAAACGCCACGACCATAATCGCAAAGAGCATGATTGAAAGTACAATGAGTGAAATCGACATCACCGAGAGTTGAGGAACCCCAATGAAACTCGAGGAGGCAAGATATCCAATTGCAAATAATAGGCCGAATATCTGTAACAGAACACCGACTCCAGTGATTGTCGCTACTGCGAGCCACTTTCCAAGCAAAAGTTCCATGCGTGTGCATGGTAAGCAGAGTAATGCTTCAAGAGTTCCACGTTCACGTTCGCCAGCAGTCATATCAATCGATGGTTGAATCGCACTAGAATAGGTCCAAATTGCTAACACCAAGGGGATGAATAAGGACAGAATCATTCCCGATTGTTCTCCGGAGGTTGAAACATCTCCATCAGCGACTTCACCATCCCATCGTAACGGGTCAAGAGTAGAATTAACCTCCAATCCACCTTGTTCAATGCGCACTCTAATTTCCGAATCTTCCCATTCAGAAAGTACACTTAGCAGGCGATATCTTGCTTCGCTTGAACGCTCAGAAGTAGATTGATAGATAATGGCATACCCCCACACATCTTTGTTCGATTCAAATCTTAGAATTGCATCAGCAGAACTGTTTCTTACTCGTTCAAGGTCTTGTCCCGGTTCAGATAAGCTTGAAAGATTTGGTAACAACTCAATCGTATAATTTATACTATTTTGAGAAATATTCTCAGCGAGATTAGCGGGTAAACCATCTGTTTGAACAATAATTGTTAATTCCAAAGCATCTAGTTCAGCAGCCTCAGATTCAAGCAAAACTGGGAACAAAATAAACAATAACGGGAACATGAGGAGAGGAATTACGATAATTGCAATGATTGTGCGCCAGTCCCGAGTGAATTCGACAACTTCCTTCTTGGCGATTGCGCGTACTCGCAAGAAACCCCCTTCACTCATCTTCCGTCACCTCACGCGTAGTTTTAGGAGTCCTTGGGGTGAATAAACGACGCCACCAACCAGTGAATGCACTTTCCCTGTCGTTGTCCTCCTTACGTGTTCTAGCTTGATCGAGAGTTAGTGAGACATAGGCTTCTTCAAGCGAATCAGTATTTGTATCGCTCAAGAGTTCAGCCGGAGAACCATCAGCCCGAATTTCTCCGTTATGAATAATGACAATTCTATCACAAACTTGTTGTGCTTCAGCCAACTGGTGAGTTGAATAAATCACAGTCCCTCCTTCGTCACGTAATTGTTGAACCAGTGCCCGTACAGTACGCGCACTAGTGATGTCGAGGCCAGCCGTTGGCTCATCAAGCAAGAGAATATTTGGTCCATGAGCCAATGCACGTAGCAATGCAGTTTTCTGCTTCATACCCCGAGAAAAACCCTTGGTGTGACGACTCAAACTATCCTTCATATCGAGATGCTCAGCAAATTTTTCTGTTCGTGCCCAGGATACTGAATCGGGAATACCATGCATCCTGCTATGGTAGCGGATATTTTCCCATGCAGTTAATCTTGAATACAGTCCAGTGGATTCAGGAACAACACCCAACTCATGCCTCATAGTGGTTACCGGCTCTCCATTGCTCAAGTTTACAGTCCCACTTGATGGCTTGTAGACACCGGCCATGAGGCGCAACAAAGTTGTTTTTCCAGCCCCATTACTACCGACTAATCCGACGATTTCACCCGAATATATCTCCAAGTTGATTTCGTGCAATGCCTCAACTTCAGCGAAGTTTTTGGTTACTTCTTGAATGGAAAGAAGTGACTTTGGCATCAAATCCCTCATGATAAACGGCCAGTTTCAATTGCCTGATCTAAGCCAGGATGTTTTATTTCCAAATCACACGCACGATTCAATTGCTGCTTAATCAGTGTGGCGATTTCTTGCTGCGACACACCCATTTCTATCAAATTGCCAATCATAGTGAAGGCGCCCTGAATAGCACCAGCATCAAGATAGGCTTCATTGGTGATTTGGCGATTTTGGCGCAATACTTCTAACCGGTTCGCCAAGAATTCAACTTCATTACGTATTAGTGGCCCATCAATATGGGGCATCGCAATGAGGTTGTCAACACATGTTCGCATCAATTCGGTGTGGGGATGCAAAGTTATGATGCTTACCCTCGACTCTCATGAGCCTTGAGTGAGTTCGACTAAAACTCCGCCAGTGGATTTTGGATGAACAAACGCAATCATTTTCCCTCCAGAACCCTTTCTTGGCACCGAATCAATCATGTCAACGCCATGTGAGATAAGGTGGGTGATAAGTCCATTTAAATCGCCAACACGGAAACAAACTTGTTGCACACCTTTGCCCCTTTTAGAAATAAATTTTCCAATTGGGGTTTCAGGTCCTGTAGGTTCAAGCAACTCGATTTGGGTTGGATGGTCTTGCTCATTGCTTGCACTGGTTGAGAAAAAGCGAGTTGTCACGCCCTGGTCCTCTACAAGTTCATCATCTTCCTGGCTAAGCAGCCCGAGCAATCTCCAAAATGTACTACCTTCTTCAAGCGTATCGACTGCAATTCCGATATGGTCAACGTGTATTGGTCCAAATTTCATTTTCTCACCTCAAAAACCACTGGGGGCCATCCATGTTCCAAAGACTTGTTTCATAGATTGAATAATCTCTCCAAGGGTGCAGTCATTCTTCACCGCATGGAGTACATGAGGGAATAGATTATCATCTGATTTTGCTGCCTTCACGATAGCATCAAGGCATATTTGAACAACTTTATCATCCCTATTGCTTCGTAATTTCTCTAACCGTTGACACTGTTCTTCGCCCACAGATGGATCCAATTTCAGTACTTCAGTTTCGGTTTCATCTTCCATTAAACCATGATTAACGCCAACGATTTTCCTTCGTTCGGATTCAACATCGTTGAGATGTTGATACGCTGCGTTGTGAATTTCTCGTTGTTGCCATCCTTGTTCAATGGCTTTCATCGCTCCACCGAGCGATTCAATTTTTAGGATTTGATCAAGTGCCAAATCATGAATCTGTTTTGTTAAAGCCTCGACGTGATATGAACCACCAAGAGGGTCTACAACATCTGCTGCGCCACTTTCTTCTGCGATAATCTGTTGTGTCCGCAATGCTACAGTTGCTGATTTTTCTGTAGGGAGTCCTAGTGCTTCATCGTATGAATTTGTATGCAAACTTTGCGTCCCACCACATACAGCTGCTAATGCTTGAATAGTCACTCTCGCAATATTATTCAGGGGTTGTTGAGCAGTCAAACTAACTCCTGCAACTTGAGTATGGAATCTTAACATGGATGATTTTGGATTCTTTGGAGCGTAGCGAGAGGTCATTAATTCATACCATAAAGATCGTGCAGCACGGAATTTCGATGCTTCTTCAAAGAAGTCATTGTGGCAATTAAAGAAAAAAGAAAGTCGTGGCCCAAATGAATCGACATCGAGCCCCTTCTCGATAGCTGCTTCAACATACGCTAGAGCATTTGCCAACGTAAATGCGATTTCTTGTACAGCAGTTGAACCCGCTTCACGGATATGATAACCAGAAATAGAAATTGTATTCCACTGAGGGACGTGCTCAGAACAGTATTCGAAAATATCAGTGATTAAACGCATACTCTGCTTTGGAGGGAATACATAGGTTCCTCGCGCAATATATTCTTTCAAAATATCATTCTGAATCGTTCCCAATATTTCATCCGATGAAACTCCATTTTCTTCTGCAACCGCTATATACATTGCAAGCAATACCATTGCAGGTGCATTGATGGTCATCGAAGTACTCACCTTGTCCAATGGTATTCCGCGGAGAAGTTGACGCATATCATCAATAGAGGAAATTGAAACTCCCACTTTACCTACTTCACCTAGTGACATTTCATCATCAGCGTCAAGCCCGAGTTGAGTCGGCAAATCAAACGCTACTGAAAGCCCCTTTTGCCCACGTTCAAGTAATAATTTGAACCGTTCATTAGTCACCTTCGCACTTGAAAAACCAGCATATTGACGCATAGTCCACAGACGTGAACGATACATCGTTGAATGGATACCCCGAGTATATGGCGGAGAGCCTGCACTGCCAATATCTGCAACATCTCCCCCTAATTTACCAAGAGATTCAGGAGTGCTTTGCAAATCCAAATCAAGACCACTTAGAGTCTTCCAGTCTTCCTTGCGTTGACTGACCATGTACCCCCCAAGAAGAGGGGCTTCATCAACACTCCCACGTATCAATGGTGGTGGTGACCATCTGGTCCATGAGCATGACCGTGGGCTTGCTCATCATCGCTTGCTTCACGAAGTTCAACGATTTCGACAGCGAACTTAAGAGATTGTCCTGCAAGCGTATGATTGAAGTCTGCAGTGACCATATCATCAGATAATTCAGAAATGATAAACGGCATAGGGCCTCCTTGCCCTTGGGCGACTAATTGCATTCCAACTTCTAATTTTGCTTCCTGTTCTAGTTGTGCAAACTGGTCTCGAGCTATCTGTTGGACTGCTTCATCGTCGCGGTCGCCGTATGCTCGGTCTGAAGAGAGTGTAAATTCCTTCTTTTCACCAACTTTTGCACCCATGATTTCATCTTCAAAACCAGGGATCATTTGCTTGTGCCCAACGAGGAATGAGAGTGGTTCTCGTCCTTCGCTGCTGTCAAAAACTTCACCGCTATCAGGGAGAGTTCCAGTGTAATGTACACTTGCTACCATATTTTTGCTTACTGTTAATTCTGTCATAATTTCACCTTCTTGTTGTCATTCTAGAAACTAAATCTCTTAGTTTATCTGCGACTTTACGAGGTAGAATTTCCTCTTCTACCTTGAGCTCAATAAATTCAAGTGCTTCGAGCACTCCGATTCGCTCACCTTTGGCCCAAACTTGCCCGAGTACATTGGAACGTTGTTCCTCGGCGATTGAATCGTCATTCAAAAGATCCCGAGCAGCATATTTGTACTCGAGATATTTCTGACGGTTGAGTTTCTTTTCTTGCTTTTGCCGACCGCCACCTTTCTTATCAGCGCGACGTCTTTTGCGTCGTCGGTCAGTAGACGGCTTTACAACTTCAGTTTGCACCGTTTTGAATACATCATTTCGAGATTTAGGATTGGAACTTGATTTTTCGACTTTAGATTCTACCTGTGCCGAGATTGATACTTGTTCGGCTGAAACAAATTCTATGACGGGTTCTGCTGCAACTGTTTTAACATCAATTTGTGGTACTTCAGAAGCATCATTGCGCTGTGCTTTGGCATTTTTCCTAGATTCCTCAGACTTCCGTCTTAATTCAGCCATTCGGTCTTCTCGGGAAACCTTCGGAACGACTGTTTCCGATTTTTCCACTGAAGTGGTGAAAGTTGGCTCCTCAATGGCCTCAGGTTTGGCTTGATTTTTAGCCTTCGACTTTTGTTCTTGCGAACCCAATCTGTTCAACGCTTGTTGACGTTTCTTAGCCAATTCATCATGCGCAGTTTGGGTGTTTTGTTGAGGTCTAGGAGTCGGAGTAGGGGTAGGGGCGTTTCGACGTTGAGTTTGTGAACGTTCACTCATGCGCTTATTGCGCTGAGCGCTCGCATCGCGAGCAAAGGGGTTGAATGGTTCGTCTTTTTTCCGCCTCTCGCCGCTAATGTTCGATTCCCCCAATCACTTCTCGACATTGACTCCTTAAAAACAATTAGCGTAATGTGAAGGACTATACGCTCCATGTAACCTGAGTTTGGTCCGTCCGGAGGTATTGTTCAACACCGCTTTCTTCATACGGAGTTTGCCGTCCATTTTGTATTTCAATCATCCCGAGCAGCGCTATCATGGTTCCATTATCGATACAATACATACGTGGTGGAGCATGTGAAGTGGCTTCTCTTTCTTCAGCCATTTGTTCACACATTGTTCGAAGTCTTGAGTTGCACGCGACACCACCTCCAAGTAAAAGTTCATTTTTCCCTGTATGAGAGAGTGCCCGTTCAGCGACTTCGACGCATGCAGCAAAAGCATGTTCTTGCAACGACCAACAAACAGCACCAAGTTCAGCCCCGTTTTCAATGAGGCGTTGCGCCGCAGTCATTACTCCAGAAAATGCCAAATCCATCCCGCGAACTGCAAACGGCAATTCAAGCCCATCTAACGATGGTTCGACTTGATGTTCCAGCCATTCTGCTGCGAGTTTTTCAATAACCGGGCCGCCAGGGAATGGGAATCCTTGCACACGTGCGAATTTATCAAGCATATTTCCAATACCGATGTCAAGAGTTTCACCTAATACTCGATATTTTCCATCGAGATGTGCAATCACTTGTGTGTTTCCACCAGAGACATAGAGGAGAACTGGGTCACTACAACCGCATTGCTGCCGCCCAATTTCGATATGTGCGACACAATGATTGACTCCAATGAGTGGGACCGAAAGGCGACTCGAAATACCGCGGGCAAGAGCGGCACCTACACGTAGGCATGGCCCAAGACCTGGCCCCTGTGAAAAGGAAACAGCTCCTATATCGGATGGTGACAATTCATATTTTTCAAGCAGAGAAGTAAACAGTAGATGTGCGACTTCTTTGTGGTGATCTGCAGCCTCTCTCGGATGTATACCACCCTTATCTGGACGAACTGTATCTGAACTTGCAGGGTATGGAGTTCCATCGGAATCCACCAATCCAAACGACAGTGTATGTGCTGTCGATTCAATACCAAGTGTCCAGCCACTCATCACAATCATCTAAGCCAGAGAGCCATTGTTCTTCAACCCTCAGCCTACAGCAGTGAATATGCGCACAGTTTTTCTGGATGTCGGACCTCTGGCGCATTTAGCTGGAAACGGCCCATTGCAAGGACATTCACTTTTGGATTCAGAGACCCTTATCGATGATCCTGGCATGGGCATTGTAGTAGTCGGTGACACTATTGAGAAAATCGCACCTTCAGCAGAACTCCAAGAAGAATATGGTGCAGTTCTCAGTAGTCCCGAAAGCAATTCTGAAACTTCGGTTGTTTCGTTACATGGTAATGCAGTCATCCCCGGCCTAGTTGATGGCCACACACATTTGTTATGGGCTGGTGACCGCTCACGTGAACTGTCGTGGAGGCATGCCGGTAAAACATACAAAGAAATTTCAAATTTGGGCGGGGGAATTCAAGACACTGTCCGCTCAACATCTCAAGCAACCGATGAACAACTATTGCAACTTGGCTATGCACGGATGCGTTCAGCACTTCGCTCCGGTACTACTCATTTAGAGGCAAAGAGCGGGTATGGGCTTTCGACGGAATCTGAATTGCGTTTGCTTCGTGTAGCATCTCAACTTCAATCTATGAATCACCTTCCATCTCTCGATTTGACTTGGCTTGGCGCTCACGATACCCCAACAGGAATGAGTACTGATGAATATGTCGAACAAATTCTTTCCGAACAACTCCCTCGAGTATTGGAACAGGGTATTGCTCGTTCTGCGGATGTTTTTTGTGAACCTGGATGGTTCACACTTGAGCAATCGGAAGACATTCTCAAATCTTCACGAGCAGGAGGTCTTGACCTAAGAATGCACATTGATGAATTCAAAGACGGTGGTGGAGGAGATTTGGCAGCAGAACTCAAAGTCACTACCGCAGATCATGCCCACTATACCAATCACGATTCGAGAATCAAAATGGAGTCGGCAGGCGTTAATACGGGATTTTTACCAGGCACCCCGTATGCAATGGGTTCACAATGGCCGAACTTTAATGATTCAATTGAAAATGATTTTACTTGGACCATTGCAACTGATTTCAATCCGAATTGCAAAACTATCAGTATGCCATTTTTGGGTTCACTTCTCGCACAGCGATGTTCAGTCCATCCTCTTGCTGCGCTTGTAGCATCTACTCGCAATCCTTCAGAAACTACACCACACGCGTCTGGCAAAGTCCATGGTCGAATTCAAGAAGGTGGAATCGCCAACTTCAATGTAATTGATGGCCCATATTGGGAGGCATGGTGTATGCAACCATCTGACACTCCATTCATTTCAACATGCTTGAGTGGAAAATTCATCCATCATTGATTTACCAGTTCATGCTTTATGAAAAGTATTTAATAAATAACCATTTTAAAAGGCGATAATATGAAAATCATTAATGTTCTAATTGAAACTGTAGTATGTTCAGGAGCTCCTGGCAAAGAAGCCCGATTCAAAAGAATGCTTGAATCACGTCAAGAATTCAAGCGCCGACAATCCGGATGTCTTGCTGCGTGGATTGCTCAATCCACAGATGGCCAGGGATTGTTCCTTGTCCATTCCGTGTTTGAAGATAAGAAATCTTGGAAGAGAATTTCAAAATCGATCGCAGAGAAGTTGGACACACGAGATGGCGGTTTGGAATCAGTAATTGGAGGTCCACCGTTGGTCGGGATGTTCGAATCTCCTATTGATGCCTTGAATCTCGGCGGCATTTCAAAAAGTGAGTGAAATACCATGGGCGGTTATGTCGCATAATGTATGTTATACGACATTGGCATTATATTGGAGTTCTAACCGTATCTGTAGATTCGATGAGTAGCCGCTCAGTTGCCTCTTTACTCGTTGGTGACAGCCAGCGCCACTCAAAATTATGCAAATTTCCACGCAAAGTAGGGGGGGGCAAGGGGAAAATATGAAATTTTTCACTTCCAGAGAATTCTCCTTCTCTACGAAGATTCTAAGACGAACCACTCTGTGCGAAGAACGATTGATATGGATATTGTTGAAGGATTTTGTCTGAAGTGCAAAACCTATGGGCCGATTAAGGATGGTCAGCTCATAAAGATGAAAAATGGTAGAACTCGAATGGCTGGCGCTTGTTCTCAGCCAGGGTGCACAGGAAGGATTTCCAAGATCGTGAGTTGAATTCATTACCCTGCACCGATGTGATTTAATACACCGTTTCAGTGGGCAGGATACCTAGGGGCTCGTGGTCTAGGGGTTATGACGTCGCCTTGACATGGCGAAGATCGAGAGTTCAATTCTCTCCGAGCCCACCATTAACATAAGGTCATTCTATGAATTATGCTTAAATGCATTTTAAAAGCCAAAAGATATTAAATCACTTTGAGAATGTTATAACTGTAAATCATCAGGAAAGAATTTCAGGGTCAGGCAAATCGAGTTCATCGGGGTCAATCTTTGCCAGCGGCTTTTCATCTTCATCGGGCATCGTAAAATCCGTAGAACCTCCCTCCCAAGTCGAAATTGTTTCACTTTCCTCGAAATCCTCCTCTGGGATGGCATGTTGGTTGGACATTGAATATAGTGAAGGATCGATTATCTCACGTTCAGGTATCGAATTTGGAGGGGGGGCTTCGCGCTCCTCGAGATGAATTCCCGAGTGAAAGGTTCCACATTCAGAACAGCGAACGCTTCCTTTTTGTTCAATGCAACCGCATACTGGACAAGATGATTTATCTTTCAATGACCCAAGTGTGTCTTGAGAAGTCATTATTTCACTCCACGAACATATCGTCTTGATAACCAGTGATTTCTTCTCCAGTACCATCTTCTTTGATTGTTACTGTTTTGTCATCGTCATCAAATTCAATGATTTCTCCAAATACTTCTTCGTCTTCTAAGGTTAATCCGATGTGAGATCCGATGTCAATTGCATCATCTTCAGCACCAGTTTCCTCATCCTCATCCTCCAAATCTTCTTCGAGTTCTTCCTCATCAGTATCATCTGATTCCTCGTCTTCTTCAGAATCTTCATCGTCTTCTTCATCCGAATCGTCTGAACGCGCTTCATCAGTATCATCTTCGACTTCCTTCATTGCCTTAGCACGTGCCCGCCATCCTGGGACAACAGCAAGATGTGTGGCAAGAGATGCTACAAGTCCAATTCCGCCAAGAAGCATCATGAGTATTCCATCCCAATAGAATCCAGCGGGCATTGATGACGCATCACCTGCTAATGGTGTGAGAGAGTTCTTACATTCTCCAACTTGAACCGCTGCATCGCATGGATATATATCCCCGACCTTCCAGTTTTCATGGCCAATACCAGAAGTAGTTTCTAGAGCAACATTGCCTCCGCTACCATCGATACTAAGCGGTCCAATACCGCCCATGCCATTGATGAGCCATATAGCTACAAATAATCCAAACGCCAGGTGGATGAGTGGCCAGACGACATCATTCCATTTCTTACCCATCATTTTACGTTGTAATTCCGTAGGGAATGGTTTGTCAGATTTTGGCGAGAGTCGAGAGTCATCATCGAGGACATCATCAGCATCTTCCAATGATTCTAGGGCATTGACAAATTCAATAATATCAATAGCGCCATCACCATCATCATCTGCATTGACAAGGAAGGATTCGATGTCTTTCGCAGAAACTTCACTTTCAATAAGTTCTTCAATAGCGGAGGTAAATTCCTCCACAGAAACATTTCCATCACCATCTTTATCCAGTGCATTGAAGAATTTGTTTGGAGAATCACCAGATTCATCCATAGCATCAGATATCATATGTAAGATTGAAAGTGGTTCATATTCATCATCTGCCTTATCAGATACTATGCCAATGTCGAGATTTTCCAATGCTTCAATAATTTCCATAGCATCGATATTACCATCACCGTCTTTATCGATACCCTGAAGAATCGAAAATACATCCTTAGGAATAAGATCTTCACCTAGAATCTCAGCTAGGCCACTCTGTAATTCGGGGCCATCTAATCTGCCGTCTTCATTGGTATCAAGTCGCTCAAAGACTTCTCTAATTGTAAAACCTGAAGCGACAATAGCCTTGCCGAAGCGGGTGAAATCATCATCCTCTTCATCATCATCCGATTCTTCTTCATCTTCATCCGATTCTTCATCGTCATCAGATTCTTCCTCATCAGATTCTTCCTCATCGGATTCTTCCTCATCGGATTCTTCTTCATCAGAATCTTCATCTGATTCTTCTTTCACTTCAAGTTCGGGACTTTCAGATTCATCTTCTTCGACCTTGTCATCCGATTCAACGGAATCATTTGGTGTTGTCGAGGATACTTCTGGTGTGTAAGGTTGACCTGTAATTGTTTCATGCAATTCTCCAAGATCGATTTGTCCGTCACCATCTTCATCGATAGTTTTGATTAAACGCTCTACTTGCGATGGTGGGAGGTCTGCTAGGTTAAGGCTGAGGAGTCCAGATTTTAATTCTGATGAGTCGATTTGTCCGTCTCCATCTTTATCAAACTTCTTGAATAGAATAGGGATACTAATGCCTGTTTCAGCAAGCCATTTTCTCAGGACTTCAACGACATCATCGGCGACAAAAATAGTTCCACAATGGCTACATTTGGTAGAATCCAAAGGAACCAATCCATTGCACGCACCACATTCTCCAAGTGATTCATCGGAAACACCAGAAAAAGAGATGCTACATTCGGGGCAGTTGTCAGATTTTAGGGGTACAATCGCCCTACAGGCTCCACATTCAGCCATTGCAATTTCTTCTTTCGTCTCGTCAGACATAACCACACCTGTTCTTGCCATTGCATCGTCGGATATAATGATTCATAGACTTTGGATGGTGAACCCCCCAATACGAGCAGTTGTATGCGCGGGGTGAGACCATCGAAAAAGGACGGATATATACTACAGAATTCGTTAGTGATAATGATACACTTTCTTGGGTCGATAGAGAAAGTCAGTCTTCCGAAGAGCACATCCTTTTGTTTTCACGGTTACCCCATCGCCGTTTGCTCGAACACATTGATATCAATGCTGTTGAGGCTTATTGGCTCTCTGAGAGGGCAACTGAAGGGGCCATACGCCCTGATATTAGTGAAATCCGCATTCGAATAATGGAACACCTTTCACATCATGCTGGAGTTGTAATTCTTGAAGGCCTTGAATGGCTCATGACAATTAATGGAGAAGATGCAGTACTTTCATTCATTCGAGAGTTACGCGAAGCAGTCTATCGAACACAATGGGTAATTATCATTCCAATTCGTTCTTTGGCATTTGAGGCACTTTGGTTAGCGCGACTTCGCCGAGAAGCACCATCTATTGACCTTTCAGTACCAAAAAATGATTTCGAAACTGAAAGTAATACCGACTCGAAAATAGTTGAAGATTCAAATTATGACTCCGACTTAAATGAATTGGATCTTGGAGAAGACGGCTCGCCACAATTGGTGATGTTGTCACGTTTACCATCTTCAGGATTCACCAATGCACTTCTACGCAAGAGAATTCTGCAATGGAGGAGGATGGGTCTAGACGTATCTGAAGTCGAGGCTGCATTGAGTTTCCAACCGGCGGAAGCCTATGCTCTGTATGCTGTGGTCGAGGAAAAGGTACGACGAGCTGTTGAATTAGAACAACATCTAAATCGATTAACAACAGAATTTTCTGCCACCGATGAAGCAACAGCACGTTTCCGTATTCGTCAACTTACAGGTCTAGATGAACTTGAGCGACTATTCTTCGGTGATTAGCGTGGGAGTCGGCCGACTTCTGCCTCAACCCTTGCTAGCCATTTCCCTTCAAGGAGTTCATCTGCCACTGCAATAATATCTGCACTCGTACTTCGATCGCCCTCCAATGGTTTGACAACTGAACGGATTCGTTGTTTCATGGCTACTATTGTTTTTGAGGGTTGTAATTCATTAAATTCTAATGCTTGACACGCGACAATGAATTCACACGCTAAAACTTCAGAAAGTCTCTTTGTAGCTTGAAGTAAATTCCAACATGCAGTTGCGCCCATGCTGACATGGTCTTCTTGACCAGCAGAAGTGGATGTCGAGAATATAGAACGAGGGGCTGCATGACCATGTAGTTCACCAAGAGACGCGCCAGCAACATATTGGACAATCATTAAGCCCGATTCTAGACCTGAATCTTTCGCTAAGAAAGCAGGTAATCCACTTCGTGATGGGTCGAGCATCTGATCAATTCTACGTTCCGAAATGGAACCAAGTTCAAACATTGCCGCCGTCATTGAATCGGCTGTTAAAGCCAAAACTTCGCCATGAAAATTACCCTGGGATATGACTTCATGCGGACCAGGATTTGAAAGGTCTGGAAATATAAGAGGGTTATCTGTAGCGCTGTTCAATTCAATATCCAAAGTGCTCTGTAAAGAGGCGAGGCGTTCGTATATTGCTCCATGAACTTGAGGTGCGCAGCGGAATGAATATGCATCTTGTACTTGTTCACAATCCAAATGTGAATCAATGATTGGAGAATCTTTGAGAATTGTGCGGATACGTCGAGATATCAGCAATTGTCCGGGGTGTGGTCTTGCATTATGGACGCGTTCATCAGAAGGTTTGACGCTTGCTTTACGGGCTTCAATAGAAGTACATAGTGCAAGGTCAGCATAAACTAGTAAATCCGAGATTCTTTGCTCCGCTAGAACCAAAAAGCTGCACATTTGGCTTGTCCCATTAATGAGTGATAGACCATCCTTTGCTCGTAATTCAAGAGGTATGAGTCCGTGCTTTTTCATTTGAATATGAGTTGGTTCAGTTCCACCATCACCCGACAATACATTCCCTTCGCCGATAAGGCTCAATGCCATATGGGAAAGAGGTGCTAAATCTCCACTTGCGCCAAGGCTGCCAATACGTGGAATCGCAGGTGTAATATCAAAATTAAGAAAATCAACCAATTGTTGCAAAACTCCCGGATGAACGCCCGAGTTTCCTTTAGCGAGAGAATTAATCCGCACTGTCATCATAGCACGGACGGCTTCTTTCGACATTAATTCACCAATAGCGGTCGCATGAGAGCGAACTAAATTTGTTTGTAATTGCGCTAAGTCTTCCGAAGAAATTCTTTGATGGACAAGGGCGCCAAAACCAGTATTAATTCCATAGACCGTTTCGTTATTCGATAAAATCCGTTCAACGACAGAACGAGCAGCTTCAATTCGAGGAATTGCATCAGTTGAAACAGATACATGTGCATTACCTGTAGCAACACGCATAACTTCTGCAGGAGTAAGGGTATGGCCATCGAGTGAAATCATCATCATTGTGCTATCTCCTTAAACAAACTGTCAAGTAATTCATCATCCATATGATTTGGTAGGGTAACACGTAGTAAAGGCTCTGAATCCATTGCCCTTTGAATTGCAAACTCCGCTCCTTCATTACGAGCCCATGCTCTACGAGCAACTCCATTGTTGACATCCCAATGAAGCATTCGCTGAAGTTTTTCTTCACATTCATCACTTCCATCAAGAAGCATTCCAAAGCCACCATTCACCACTTCACCCCATCCTACGCCACCCCCGTTATGGAGGCTAACCCAGGTGGCGCCACGGAACGCATCACCAACAAAATTGTGGACAGCCATATCAGCTGTGTGAATCGAACCATCACGGATATTTGCAGTCTCTCGATACGGACTGTCGGTACCTGATACATCGTGGTGATCACGGCCGAGAACGATTGGCCCAGAGATACGTCCAGACCCGATGGCTGCATTCATTGCAGAAGCAATTTTCCTGCGACCTTCATCATCGGCGTAAAGAATTCTCGCTTGGCTTCCTACGACCATGTCATTCTCCCCAGCGCCACGTATCCATCGGATATTATCAATCATTTGTTGTTGGATTTCAACAGGTGAATTTGGTAACATTTCTTCCAAAACATGGCAAGCGATTTCATCGGTGATTTTCAAATCTTCAGGTTCGCCTGAACAACATACCCAGCGATATGGCCCAAAACCGTAATCAAAGCACATTGGACCCATTATGTCCTCGACATAACTTGGATATCGAAATCCACCACCTGTAGCCATTACATCCGCACCTGCGCGACTTGCTTCCAGCAAAAATGCATTTCCATAATCCCAGAAATACATGCCATTCTTTGCCATTTTATTGATTGCATCTGCATGACGCCGAAGTGTCGAGCGAACTTCATCAGCAAAACGTTTAGGGTCATTGGAAAGCATGGATGCAGCATTATCATAGGAATGACCGACGGGGAAATACCCTCCTTGGAATGGGTTATGCAAACTAGTTTGGTCACTGCCGAGGTCGACGGAGATTCCACGCTCTACTAAGCGTTCCCAAAGTTCGACAATATTTCCGATATAGCCAATAGAAAGAGGTGATTTGATTTCGGCAGCCTTCACCATTTGGTCGATTGCATCATCAACATCATCGGTTACAGTAGATAGCCAGCCTTGCTCGTGGCGCTTACGAGCTGCGTGTGGGTTTGATTCTGCAACGATGCAAGATGCTCCTGCGATGACAGCAGCCTTTGCCTGTGCCCCTGACATTCCGCCAAGTCCCGAAGTGACAAATGTGACTCCACCAAGCCCTTCATCGCCGCCAAGTCCTAAATGGGACCGTGCTGCGTTAAGAAGAGTGATTGTTGTACCATGGACGATGCCTTGAGGTCCAATATACATGTAAGAACCTGCAGTCATTTGACCGTATTGAGTCACTCCAAGGGCGTTCATACGTTCATAATTATCCGGAGAGGAATAATTTGGAATCACCATTCCATTGGTGACAATGACACGAGGTGCGTCTGGCATGGAGGGGAATAATCCCAGTGGATGGCCAGAATAAATTACAAGAGTTTGTGATTCAGTCATATTTGAAAGGTAGGACATTACCAAGCGATACTGCGCCCAATTTTGAAACACAGAACCATTCCCCCCATAGGTGATTAATTCGTGAGGGAACTGGGCGACAGCAGGGTCAAGATTGTTTTGTATCATCAACATAATCGAAGCGGCTTGACTGCATTGAGCCGGGTAAGCATCGATTGGATGAGCGCGCATTTCATACTCTGTAGGTCGGTATCGCCACATAATAATTCGACCAAACGAATTCAACTCATCTAAGAATTCGCCAGCAAGTAGTTTATGTTGGTCTTGAGGGAAATAGCGTAATGCATTACGGAGGGCGAGTTTCTTCTCCTGAGGCGTGAGTATTTGTCGTCGAGGAGGTGCGTGGTCGACTGAATCATCCCATTCAGGATAAGGCGGTAATGTTTCAGGGATGCCTTCGCCGATACTCTTGCGCAGTGCAGATGTTTCGGCCCCCATGTTTGTGCCTTGAAGGCGATACCCTTGAGCATTCTCATTGGGGGCTCTCAAACAAAAGAGATCATTCAAGCCTCTCGTATTTGGGTACCTGGTTTCCATAATGTGAATACAAGACCTGAACCTATCATTATAATGGCAAATAACTGGAATCCATGTTGGAGCGTCAATATACCTTTTTCAAGTAAATATCCCGCACAAGCACTGGAAATAGAGAATGTGAGCGACATGATGAGCATGTCAATAGAAAATACTCTGCCTCTGATTTCATCTTCAACCCACATTTGTGTCAATATGGTTGACAATACCCAATTTGCTCCACTTGCAGAATGCGCCAACATCACCAATAATACAGTTAGCCAAACATTCATTCCGAGCGTATAGCCGACGAAAAAGTAGAAAAATCCAGATATCATGACCAAGATTCCTACAAGTAGGGGCCATTTTTCTTGGTCGGTGAGGAATTTACGTGCAAGTATTGGACCAGTACCAGTGCCGACTCCTCGAGCGAAAAAGAATAACCCGAATCCGAGTGCGATACCGAAACCATCAAGATTTGAGCCGGCGATAACGAGGAATACACCTGCCAAACCCCCCCCTGCTATGTTCCAAGAAGCCTTTGCAAATACAATTCGAAGCAACCGTGCTTCTTTTATTATTCGAACCCAACCGTTTCGGATGTTGGAAAATGCAGTAGTAAGCAAGGGCCCAGAGATGTCTTTATCGAAGGTTTGAGGAATTGATAATGGAGCGAGAAGTATGGCGCCCAGTAAGAAGGTACATGCATCGATTATGAAAGCTGCATCGGTGCCAAAATATTCGACTACGATTCCTCCAAGCATTGCTCCTAGGCATAAAGCAGTGGACCATGATGCCGCATCGAGTGCATTTGCTGTAGCCAAATTTTCTTTTGAGACAATGTTTGGCAAAGCAGCGCGTTCAGCAGTGACATATGCACCATGGAGCACCATCATAACACCAGATAAACCAAGCATCCAAGGTATATCCTCAGGTCCGTCAACCGCTAAGAATCCGAGCGCCAAAAACATCTGCAAAACATTTGTCCAAACCATGATGTGTTTGCGATTCATTCGATCTGCAAGTAACCCACTTATTGGTTGAAGTAATGCAAAGCTCAACATACGCACAGTGAACAAAATTCCAAGAAGAAATTCAGAATCTGTATATTCGAATATCAAAAGAAACAGTGCAATGGTATTGAACCACTCACCAAGCATTGAGATGACAGAAGCAGACCATAAGCGACGAAATTTTGAATTAGAAGTGATGAGTTCCCAGTATCCAATCTTCGTCATTCCTCTTCATCTCCCTTCGGAAGGGATGATTCTGACTCAAGCGTAACTTCTATCCATTTAGAGGTGGGAGTGTTTGATACAGCAGCAGTTGAATTTAGTGGCACCAACGAGTTAGCTTCAGGGAAATATGTTGCGATGTTTTTACGAGGAATTTCATAGGATACTGCAAGCCAACCTGCAGAATAGCGAGTTTCACCTTCAAAATGACTTGTGATTGAAAGAGGGTGGCGATTTTTCCAACCTCGTTCAGCCATGTCAAGTGCGTTCATTAATACGACTCTGCGATTGCCACTGAGTCCACGATATCGGTCATGGACATCGTAGATTGTTGTGTTGTACTGGTCATGTGAACGAATTGTCATCATGACAAACCGATCTTCCCCTACCGTCACATTTGGGAGTGGATGGGTGGTGAAATGCGCCTTACCAGATGGCGTTGAGAACGTTCTAGAATCGCGTGGAGAATTAGGTAGCAAAAATCCATTTGCATTACGTACACGCTCATTATAGTTGCCGAATCCGGAAAGTGAACGTTCCATCAAATCACGTATATGGTCATAATTTTCAGATAACTCGAGCCACTTGATCGGAGATTCTGTGAACAGATTGGATGCGAGATTTGCCACAATCCAAGGTTCACTTCGCAACTCCTTCGATGCTGGTTGAAGTCCTCCTCGTGATTGATGAACAATTCCCATGGAGTTTTCTACAGTGACAAATTGAGCTATATCGGCTTGAATGTCTAGTTCAGTACGGCCGAGACAAGGAAGGATAATTGCCTGTTCACCGGTCACAAGATGGGAACGGTTGAGTTTGGTTGAAACTTGGACTGTGAGGCCAACCTTGCGTAAACCTTCAGCCGTAGCATGAGTATCCGGGGTTGCGGAAATGAAATTACCACCCATGCAAAAGAAGACGTCGACATCACCCTTTTTCATTGCACGTATCGCATTCACCACATCATATCCATGTTCCTTTGGAATTGAAATATTCAACCCCTCCTCCATTTTTTTAATGAACGCTGGAGGGGGTGCCTCCCAAATACCAACTGTCCGGTCACCTTGGACATTCGAATGGCCTCGGACAGGACAAAAACCTGCGCCTGGCCTCCCTACATGACCACCCATGAGGAGAAGGTTGACGATTTCTTGGATAACTGAAACTCCATTCGGTTGTTGCGTCAACCCCATAGCCCAACAAGCAATTGTTGCTTTAGACTTCGCCAAAATCGTACCGACTTCGACAATGAGTTCCTTGTCAATACCTGAATCCAATTCAAGTTCTGCCCAATCAAACGATTGCGCATTTTCAACCATCGAATTATAACCTTCAGTGCTCTTATCAATAAATGAATTGTCCAAACCGCCATACTCTGAATGAACTTTGATGAATCCTTTCATCAACGCAGCATCCCCTCCAATACGAACAGGTAGATGGAAATCAGCCAATTTGGTTGTTCCAAAATTGAGTTTCATGTAATCTTGGGGATGCTTAAAACGTTCAAGCCCAGCCTCTGGTAATGGATTTATGTGAATGATTGTAGCGCCCTTGTTTTTAGCATCACGTAACGCAGTCAGCATTCTCGGATGATTTGTGCCCGGGTTTTGGCCAATAACCATAATGACATCCGCGTGATTGAAATCATCGAGGTGGACGGTTCCCTTACCGATGCCAATGGTAGGGCCGAGACCTTTGCCACTGGATTCATGGCACATATTCGAACAATCAGGTAGGTTATTTGTGCCAATGCTACGAACCATGGCTTGGTACAGGAATGCAGCTTCGTTACTTGTTCGACCTGAGGTGTAAAACACGGAACGGTTAGCGTGTTCCATAGAATTTATCTTGGCAGCGATAAGTCCGAAAGCATCATCCCATGAAAGTGGAGTGTAGTGGGAACTACCCCTTTCGAGTAGCATTGGGTGAGTTAGTCGGCCTTGTTTATTCAACCAGTAATCGCTTTGCTCTGCGAGTTCTTGAACACTGTACTTGGCAAAAAATGCCGGAGTCACTCTACTGGTTGTTGCTTCATCGGCGACGGCTTTGGCTCCATTTTCGCAAAATTCGAAATGTGTGCGGTGTTCAGGATCAGGCCACGCACAGCCGGGGCAATCAAAACCGCTCTGCTGATTGACCATCGTCAGTGTTTTCACTGAACGCTTCAAGCCCATGTTTTGAAGTCCATGTTTCAAAGAGGAGGTTACTGCTGGAATACCAGCTGCCATTTTTTTTCTCTTCTTGATTTTCAATGGCCTTTGGTCTGGTGGGGTATCGGCTCGAACATCATCCCTCATACGCTCACCAAGATGTCCTGTGGGGGGGGGTTCTCAAGGCTTGTTGTATTATACACGGGGAACTAGGCCTATTGCAACACTACTCTCACGTTTCATGAAGGAAAAGATTCTCATTCCAAGACTCCGTGCTGTATCTGCTGCCAATGTCGAACATGCGCCGATACAAACGATGGTGCCAATGCCTGAACGTGCGGCTTTAGCAACTAAATCCCATCCACACCTGCCTGAAAGAAGGAGTGATTCCTCCCCAAAGACCACACCTGAAATCAATCCACTGCCAATTGTTTTGTCTACGGCATTATGGCGTCCGATATCCTCCGACAAATGCCGCAACCCTAGATGAGGATTCCACAGTGCTGCTGCATGCATACCGCCCGTTTCGATAAATCCGATTTGTAGTGCCCTCATCGACTCTAGTGCCCCGTAGAGAACCTCATGTTGAATCGGCTTGTGTGCGTGTGAATAGATTGGCAATCCTTTCATCAATTCATCCAATCCATCCGCATTACATGCGCCACATGATGAAGTAATCACGCGCTGATTCGAAACATGAGGGGTGAGCGGTTGATTGATGCGCATATTGATTGAACCGCTTCTACTCTGTTCACAATCAATCACTGCATCTACAAAGAGCCCATATCCTTCACTGTATGCATGTCCAAGAAACAATTCTGGTAAATCTGTAGGCGTACCCAGCAAACTCGCTATTTTATTCACACCAGAATACAAGTGAATCAGTGTTTCACTGGCTAATTGGTCTTCAGCGATATGGGAGCGGCCATCGGAATAGCGATGAATTCCAATACGCCGGCTTCGCTCCATGAGTTGCCATACTGACTTAACTTGAAGTCTCTTCGGATTCTTTGGGTCTTTCGATATCGAAAAACTCGAATTGTAATTCAACCAATTCACTGCTTGATTTGGCTTCTGAATATGCGTCTAATGGCTCCTTGTTAAGTTCAAAAAAGCGCTCACCCCACCGGAATGCCCCGAGTACTTCTCTCGCTTGTTTTCTTTCGCCAATTAGGTAAAGAACCGTTGCAAGTGCTTCAGCAGTTGTAAGGCGGCCAGGCTTGCCCCAATTGACCGGGTTTGCCGCCAATAGGAGTGGTAACATACGCGGTTGGAGGCGCGTCTTCTTCATTACTTGCCTTACACTTTCTTCGATATGCGCCCAACTGCAATCAAGACCGACAAGTGAACCACCTTTCAGAAGCAATTGGTGATCTTCAGGGCCAAACACCTTACCACATAATGGCTCAAGGATTATTCCACGTTTTGGAAGTGTATTGAGGCGTTTGTGAAGTCGGAGATTGCCTCGTTTTGATGCTAACACCGCTGTATTTTTTTTTGGATCATCTTGTGCCAGCCAAACCGCGTGAACCGATATCTTTGGCATAGACTCACCGGAGGTCATCGAGATAATCTCCAAGCGTCATTCCACGACCAGCCGAGTTATCCAGTCGTTGGGTTTCCGAAGCAGTTGAAGCTTCGAAGAGAGATATAGATAGAACTCTTTCGAATTTCTTGAGAACCGAGTCAGTCGGTCGTTTACCATTCTCTGTTGACTTGATTATATTGACCGTTTCGGCCATTCTCTTTCCCAATGTTGCTTGATTCCAACCCTTTGCCTTACGTGCAGTTGAAATCCGAAGAGCATAATCGCTAACAAGTTCCATTGTAGACTTTAGCATGATATCTTTACCCTTCTGTCCTTTAGCCGAATATGCAGTTAGATGTGCCGGTCGTGCATTCATACTTTGAGCACGTGCCAAACCGGGCGCAGTCTCCTTTGGACCTAGATTCATTTTATCGGAACAACGAGTACAGGCAGCGACTTCTGCCTTCCCCATTTTTACATGGCGGACGCTAACTTTCATTGCACCACACAATTCACAATCTGCCATGCTACCCAGTCCACTTGATGCTCATGGTGACTGTCTTTGAAGCCTTCGGAACGTAAGATAGCAATTAGTAAGAGCGACTACTTAACAAACTGTAGCCACGACGAGTGTTTGAGTCCTATGAGTTCTGAGGTTGAAAAAAGCAACACTCCTCTATCGTCACAATCCGATGATGAGATCAAACAATTGGAAGAAGACTATCAGAAACTTCTAGATGATTCTCAGAACTTAATCAATGAACGTTCGTACCTTGAAACGGAGATACGTACACTAAAAAAGAGGGCTACGAGACTCGATGATGAAGTTCGTTTGCTGAAAACTCCACCTCTCATAATTGGGCATTTACAAGATGTTCTCGATGAACGTACTGCTATTGTTCGTTCTTCGAACGGCACTGTATTCCAAGTATCATTGAACCAGCGATTGGAACCTGAGCGATTGAAGCCGGGAACTCGCGTTGCTTTGAATCAAGACACTTTAGCTGTTATTGAAGTTCTTCATGAAGCATGGGACCCTATGGTGAGCGGTGCTGAAATGGTCGAAAAGCCTGATGTGACATATGATTCAGTTGCGGGACTTGATGAACAAATTAAAACCATCCGCGAAGCAATTGAATTGCCACTACTTGAACCTGAATTGTTTGCTAAAATTGGGATTAATCCGCCAAAGGGGATTTTACTCGTTGGACCACCCGGATGTGGCAAAACACTCCTCGCTAAGGCGGTTGCACACCACACTGATGCAACATTCATACGTATGGTTGGAAGTGAATTGGCTCAAAAATACATTGGAGAAGGTGGAAGAATGGTTCGAGAATTGTTTTCATTGGCCAAGGAAAAATCACCTTCTATTATATTCTTAGATGAAATCGATGCAATCGGAGCTAAGAGATTAGATGGTTCAACGAGTGGTGACCGTGAAGTACAACGGACTCTGATGCAATTGCTAGCTGAACTCGATGGCTTTGATTCCCTTGAAGGTGTCAAGATTATTGCTGCGACCAATAGACCAGACATTCTCGATGATGCGTTACTGCGTCCTGGCCGTTTCGACCGAATTGTCACCATACCTATCCCTGATGCAGCAGGCCGCCAAGATATACTTGCCCTGCATGCATCAAAAATGTCAACTTCAAGAGTCAATTTGAAAGCTATTGTCGATAAGACTGAGGGATACTCTGGCGCCGAACTCAAAGCGACTTGTGTTGAAGCAGGCATGGTTGCTATCAGGGATAAGCGAAATAAAATCACTCAGTCTGACTTCCTTCTCGCCGTAGAAAGAATCCAAACTAAGAAATTGACCAGTGGCGTGACATCATCACCCGACGCCCTATACGGTTGATTTTCTTCAATACGAGAGTTAACATTCAAAGTCCGCCACTTGAAACTCAAGTTATGGAAGCAATAGTTGAATGTGTGCCGAATATTTCTGAGGGTCGCGATTCTGAAAAAATTGACAGGATCATTGAAGTCGTTCTTGGTATAGATGGATGTGCTGTTCTTGGCGTAGAACCTGACAGTGATTACAATCGTACAGTCATCACAATTGCAGGCAAACCCGAAGCGGTCGAAGAGGCTGCTTTTTTACTCATTCGAAAGGCAACTGAAGAAATTGATATGACCACCCACGAAGGCGAACATCCCCGCCTTGGAGCAGTTGATGTTTGTCCGTTTGTCCCTTTGAAAGGTATGAGCATGGAAGATTGCGTAAAATTAGCACATTCCGTCGCACAACGCGTGGGTGATGAATGTAAAGTCCCTACGTTTTTGTATGGAGCGGCTGCTTTGAATGATGAGAAGAATTTACTTTCGACAATTCGCAAGGGGCAATACGAAGGATTGGAAGCACGGCTAAGTGGAGGGGAAACTTCTCACAGCGATAATACGCGACTTCCAGACTTTGGACCCAAAGAATGGACTGAGAATGCTAAGCGCTCAGGGGGCATCACTATTGGGGCGCGAGGGATTTTGGTTGCATACAACGTCAATATCGATGAACCTGATGCCTTGGTAGCCAAGAAAATTGGTTCATTGGTTCGTTCAACTGGCCGCCTCATCAAACAGGATGATGGAAGGAAAATGCGCATTAGCGGGCTCTTACCGATGGTCCAAGGCATGGGCGTCTCTCTTGAAGCGCATGGCATTAGTCAAGTTTCCATGAATTTACGAGATGTTGCACAATGCCCTATGCACGTTGCCTATGAAGCATGCCAGAGTATTGCTAATGACCATGGTCTTGAAACACCTGGCAGTGAACTTGTGGGTTTAGTGCCTCTTGAAGCAATGCTGGAATCTGGGCGGTGGTATGCGGAGGAGGGAGTAACTGATGAAAAAATTCTCGTTAAGGCAGCAATAGATGGCTTAGGATTAAGTCACCTTGAACTATTTTTACCCAAAAAGCGAATAATTGAATGGGCTTTACTTGAGGCGGTGAATCAATGAACTGGATGGACATGACTCTAGCTGAATTCCAAGATGCTCTCGCATCTTCAGAACCAACACCCGGTGGCGGAACTGCTGCTGCTATAGCATTAGGTCAAGCAACTGCTCTAACGCGTATGGTTGCACAATTGACTTTGGGAAAAGAGAAATGGCAAGAAGGATGGATCGCTGCTGAAAGGGCAGAAATGATTGCTCAAAAAGCATATCTTAGATCTGGTGAACTAGCACAACTTGATAGTGATGCATTTGACGAAGTAATGGCTTCTTTCCGACTGCCTAAAACCAATGATGGAGAAATTGATATTCGCCGCAACAGTATCCGGCAAGCAACTCTGAAAGCGTCAGAGATACCTTACGAGACAGTTGTTCTTGGAATGGAACTTCTGTCATGCCAAGAAGAATTAGCAACATTGGGCAATGGTAATGCAGTTTCTGATGTTGGTGTCGCTGCTCTCTTGACCAGTGCAGCAATCAAAGGTGCACTGTTTAATGTTGAAATTAATCTTCAATCTTTACCCGAAGAAATGGGCGTAGATATGCGTCAGAAAATCACTGAAATAAGAATGGATTGCAGTGAAATTTCACGGAATATTATGCACGCCGTCCATGAACGTATGGCTCAGTAATCAACGAACTTGTGAGCCCGTAGAAATCTCGCCATCAGTCGTAATGAGACGGACGTTGCCCTCGCCATCATCAGCAGCCAACATCATTCCCTCAGATGTGACACCTCTCAAAGCACGGGGTTTTAGATTGGCAACAAATACAACGGATTTACCAACCATTTCGTCAGCAGAATAGTATTCCTTCAAACCTGCACAAATAGTTCGTCCATTCTCAGTCCCATCATCAATAGAGACGACAAACAAACGGTCAGCATTTGGATGTTCTTCAACGGATATAATCTTACCAACACGTAAGTCAACTTCCATAAATGTCTCGAAATCGAGATAGGCTATTCCTTCTGGGGCTTCTGTCATCTTTGTTTCCTCCGTAGATTTATTTTTCTTCTTTTTGCCACCTTTAACAACATGGCCAGGTTGTTCTTTTGATTCTGTTGTTTCGACAAGGGATTGCTCTGCGGCAATTATTTCGTCCAAATCGAGGCGTTGGAACAAAGGTTCCGGCTTTGCCTCATTCCAAGTCATCGGTATATTCCAATCAATTGCCGACTCCCAAGAAATGCGTGCGACATCCCCCGTTTGACCAAGTGAGGTCCATAATCGTGCGGAACTGAAAGGCAAAAATGGTTGCATTGTTATTGACAAAAACCGAGCGATGCGCCAACCAAATGATAGCGATGCCATTGCCGCATTTCGTTCTTCCTGATAGGTTGGGTTTGAACCATCATCGGATTCAGAAAGGTACTTCCAAGGAGTTGCAGATTGTAATAATTGATTACCAACTTGTGCAGCATTCATGGCAAATCTCAAAGCCTCTTTGTATCGATGGCGTGAAAGCGATTCTGTAATCGATTTATGAATTCCTTCGAGCTTCTGTTGAGTCTCAACAGTACTTTGCAAATAATCAAAGGCAGTAAATGGGCCCGTTTTAGACGATGGCAATCGTGCACCAAGAGTAAGAACACGGTGAACAAAATTCCCGTAAGCCGCAATTAGTTCGCTGTTGATTTTTTCAACGAAGTCTGGCCAATTAAAATCAGTGTCGTGATTTTCAGGCATGTTAATCCCAAGGTAATATCTTAGGGTATCAGGGTCGAATCGTTCCAAGAATGAAGGGAGCCATACTGCGTGCTTTCGAGATTTTGAGAATTGGCCACCGGCGAGCATAAGATATTCCATAGCAGGAACATTTGTCTCCAATGCAAAATCACCTGGCCCTGGGAGTTTAACTGGTTCATCAATTGTTTTGCCGTTGTTCGCATGGTTAAGACCCATGATCAGTGCAGGCCAGATTACCGTGTGGAACGGGATGTTATCTTTGCCAAGGAAATATAAGTGTCTGGGCTTAGTTCCATCTTTAGCAATACACCACCACTTTTTCCATGCATCTTTTCCGAGGCTGTGATTCTGAGGCGCTGCATATTCTTCAGCCCAAATGCGCGCACAGGTGGAGTACCCTTGGACCGCCTCGAACCAAACATAGACGCATTTGCCATTCCATTCATCACCATCCATCGGCAAAGGAATGCCCCAAGAGAGGTCACGTGTGACTGCTCGAGGTCTCAGCCCCATGTCCAACCATTGCTTAGTCATAGCACGGACATTTGATTTCCAACGACTTTGCTGGTTGGCAGCATGTTGCTCCAACGCATCTTGAAATACATCAAGCCGGTAAAATAGATGGTCAGTATCTCGTATTTGAATCGGGGCTGTAGGGTTCATTTTTGAGACTGGATTTTTGAGTTCTGCAGCTTCATATGTGGCTCCACAAGAGTCGCATTGGTCACCTCTTGCACCGTCTTCGAAACATGAAGGACACGTCCCCTCAACATATCTATCTGGTAAAAAGCGTCCACTGCCATCTTCATGAGTTTCGTAATATTGCTCCATAGTCTTAGTTTCGAATAGCCCTGCATTCATCAATTGTAGAAAATTCTCTTGAACCATCTTTTTGTGACGCGGATCGGAAGTTCGATTGAACAATGAACCACCGTATTCGATGCCGCGTGAATCAACATTAGGTTCCCAAGAACATCCTAGATCAAGCAAAGCTTGATTATTGAGAGCGTGATATTCATCGACAACTTGTTGAGGAGGAATACCATTCTGTTCAGCAGTAACGGTAATTGGTGTCCCGTGCTCATCAGAACCAGAGACCATGAGGACTCGATTCCCTCGTGCCCGCTCAAATCTTGCCTGAATATCTGGCGGCAGGTAACAGCCAGCAACATGGCCTAGATGTAGAGGGCCGTTGGCATATGGCCAAGCAACACAAATTAAGACATGTTCATCAGTCATCACGGCCCCTCAAATCACTGGAAAAGCCCTCACCTCTTGACTTTCACCCCTGTTCATTAAACAACTCCTGCATATTTCACTGTTACATAATGTTCCAAGGGGCATTTTCAATAACCCCTTGCTTGTCCTAAAGACAGGCCACCCGCTAGGAGTCCCCGAAGTCACATGGCAATGACCACACTTATCCTCTATGCATCACTCGCTCTCGGAGTTTCCTTTATCTGCTCTATTCTCGAAGCAGTTGTTCTTTCTATCCCACATACCTACATTGCTGTGTTGGAAAAAGATGGCAACAAGAGTGGTGCAATCTGGGCTAATCTCAAAGAGGATGATGCTGTTAAACCTCTTACTGCGATTTTGACACTCAATACTATCGCCCATACAATGGGCGCAGCAGGTGTTGGTTCAGAGGTCCAATCGATTTGGGGTGAAAGTGCCCTAACTATTGCTTCTATAATTTTGACTATTGCAGTTCTATTCTTGTCAGAAATAATTCCTAAAACCTTAGGGACTGCTTATTGGAAGAAATTAGCACCATTTACTGGAAAAGTATTGAATCTCCTCATTAAGATCTTGGCGATTCTAATTGTTCCAATTCAAGCACTTAAAGCCATTTTACCAAAAGGCGACCATGCATTGGTCACTCGTGACGATGTTGCTGCACTCGCTGACCTTGGTGGCGAAGAGGGAATCATTGAGGAAGATGAAGGTAAGGTTATTCAAAACTTACTCAAACTACGAGAAATCAAAGTTGTAGATATTATGACTCCAAGAGTGGTCATGACTGCATTTAATTCAGCCAGTACTGTTCAAGAGGTTTTAGATGAACATAAAATCATTCGCGTATCCCGTATTCCAGTATACGATGACACCATCGACGACGCATCAGGAATAGTTATCCGGTCAGAAATTCTAATGGCTGCAAGTCGAGATGAGTGGGGGCTTACAATGCGTGAATTCAAGAAATCAGTGATAACTTTGCCATCGACTGCTAATGTCGATGAAGTGCTAGAAATGTTCCTTGAAAAGCGTCAGCAATTTGCTTTAGTCCAAGATGAATTTGGTGGGACTTCAGGTATTGTCACCATGGAAGATGTTCTAGAAACTCTCTTGGGTGAGGAAATCGTTGATGAACTAGATGAAGTCGATGACATGCGAAAACTTGCACGTGAACAAGCCGATTTAAGCGAGCATGAGTGATTCAAACGTTTCTAGCCATTCGAGAAGGTGGCTTTCCCGTTCATCATTTTTATTGGCACCAGAATGTGACAAACTTTCTATTAGATGGTGTGTCAAATTCCCCTGCTTTGACAAAACTTCAACGGTTGCATTGTAATGATCTCGGCCGAGTCGAGTGTCAATCATGGCCTGAAGGCATAACGTCGGAACAGATGGGATACCCCATTGAGGGATGTCGAATTGTTTGAGATTCTTTGCCT
>Ga0114997_10000098_pt1 | contig 59482 bp, 62 predicted proteins | sample ArcticOcean_MG_C_2_FD_87045 | JGI IMG/M metagenome (GOLD analysis project Ga0114997, IMG submission 87045) | Marine microbial communities from western Arctic Ocean - ArcticOcean_MG_CB4_136 | ecosystem: Environmental > Aquatic > Marine > Oceanic | place: Arctic Ocean: Canada Basin | collected... | reverse complement strand
TAATTACTGCGATCATCTTAGTTTTATTTATGCTATTTTTATTTGCTACAACATTTTACAATATAGGAATTTATAATAGAGAACTTTAATGAATATAAACAAAAAAAACCTTACTCCTATTGCGCTAGTATCAATATTTTTTTTGATGTTAGGTCTATCCTTCGCGTCTGTACCTTTATATGAATTATTTTGTAGAGTAACTGGATTTGGAGGAACAACACAGAATGCATCTAACAAAGAAATCCCCAAAATTGTAATTAATCAAAACTACAAAATGAGGTTTGATACCAATATCAATGGAGCATTAGAATGGAATTTTAATTCTGAAATAAACACTTTAAATCTTAAGCCCGGTGAGGTTCGTACAGTAAAATTTAATGTGAAAAACCCAGGCAGCGAACCATCTTCTGGAACAGCATCTTTTAACGTATCACCATCTCCATTTGGAATTTATTTGAACAAAATTGGTTGCTTTTGCTTTGAAAAACAAACATTAAAAGCTGGAGAATCAAAAGAATTTGTCCTTACATTTTTCTTGGATCCTAAAGTTGTTGATGATAATAAAACTAAAAATATAGCTGATGTGACACTATCGTTTACATTTTTTTCATCAGATTATTTTAAAAAGGATAATTCATAATTATGTCTTCAGGAGAAAAAAAACATGGTTTTCATTTAGTAGACCCTAGTCCTTGGCCTATTTACGTTTCTTTTGCTACTTTGATTTTAGCCTTTGGAGCTGTCTATTATTTTCATACAAAAACTCTTTGGCTTCTTTTAATTGGTTTTGCATTGGTTTTTTACGGTGCGTTTATGTGGTGGAGAGATGTAATAGAGGAAGCTGAACATCAAGGTCACCATACACAAGTTGTTCAGATTGGTCATCGTTATGGAATGACACTTTTTATTGCTTCTGAGGTAATGTTTTTTGTTGCATGGTTTTGGGCTTATTTTAATGCAAGTTTATTCCCAACAGAGGCAATAGGAGGAACATGGCCACCAGTCGGTATAAAAACTTTTGATCCGTGGGACATTCCATTAATAAATACATTAATACTTTTACTTTCAGGTACTTCAGTTACTTGGGCGCACCAATCAATGATTGAGAACGATAGGAAAGGACTTGTAAACGGACTAACAGCAACAGTATTTCTAGGATTTATTTTTAGCTGTCTTCAAGCATACGAATATCATCATGCGTCTTTTACAATAGATGAAAATATTTATGGAGCAACGTTTTATATGGCAACTGGTTTCCATGGTTTCCACGTAATTGTTGGAACAATTTTTTTAGCGGTATGTTTATTTAGGTCAATGAAGGGACATTCAAATCCCGAACATCATTTTGGCTTTGAGGCCGCAGCTTGGTATTGGCATTTTGTAGATGTAGTATGGTTGTTTTTGTTTGCAGCCATTTACATTTGGGGAAGTTAAGAGATAATTGAAAAAATTATTCCTATTTAATATTTTTGTATATTTTTTCATCATATTATTTTGTTTTTTAGGAACATGGCAACTTTATAGATTGCAATGGAAGGAAGACTTAATCAATCAAATAAATCAGGGTTTGAAATCAAATCCTATTCCGTACACTCAAAGTATAAAAACAAATTATCAAAGAGTAACTTTAGTCGGTCAATATCATTTTGAAAATCAAATATATCTCTATAGTTTAAATAGCAAGGGACAACCAGGATTTGATGTGATAACCCCCTTTGAAACAAAAAATAAAGAAAATGTTTTAATTAATAGAGGTTGGATTAAAAAAGAATTTAAGAACAACTCTAAGATAAACTATGTGTCCGGCAATATTACTGGAATGTTGAGGCAGGCTAATAGAAAAAATTTTTTTACACCTATTAACAATATCAATGAAAACATTTGGTTTGCAGTAAATTTAAATGATGTTCAAAAAATAACAGGCAAAAAATTCAATAAATTTATTGTTTATTTAGAGGATAAAAAAATTATCGTACCCAAACCTAAAAAAATCACAATTGACGTGCCAAACAACCACCTTAAATATGCTATAACATGGTATTTAATATCAATATCAATTTTTTTTTATTATTTATATTTTAGGAAGAAAAATGAAATATTTTAGCACGAGAGATAAATCTTTAGAGTTTAGTTTTAAAGATATATTTCTAAGAGGTTTGGCACCAGATGGAGGTTTATTTTTACCCTCTGAGATAAAAAAATATACCGCAAATGAACTTAGAAATTTAAGTATTTTATCTTACGTAGATTTAGCAACAGAAATTATATTTAATTTTTGTAAAGACGACATAGATAAAAAAGAACTAAATGCACTAATAGAAAAATCTTATAAAAGTTTTAAAAGTAAAGATGTTGTTGAATTAAAAAAAATAGGTAATTTTAATCTTCTCGAATTATATCATGGACCTACATTAGCTTTTAAGGATATAGCAATGCAAGTAATAGGAAATATGTATGACTACTTACAAGTTTCAAAAGATAAAGTGGTTAATATTATAGTTGCTACATCGGGAGATACTGGTTCAGCCGCTATATCTGCATTAAATAATCGAAAGAATATTAATGTATTTGTTTTACATCCTCATAAGAAAATTTCAAATATACAGAGAAAGATAATGACTACCATGGGTTCAAAAAATATTTTTAACGTTGCAATAGAGGGATCGTTTGATGATTGCCAAAAAATTGTAAAAGACATGTTTAATGAAAATGAATTCAGAGAAAAAATAAATATGTCAGGTGTTAACTCAATTAATTGGGCAAGAATTATCTGCCAAATTGTTTATTATTTTTATGCAGCTTTTAAAATAGGTAAAAAAAAAATAAGTTTTTCCGTTCCAACTGGTAATTTTGGTGACATTTATGCTGGTTACATGGCAAAAAAAATGGGCTTACCGATAGATAAATTAATAGTAGCCACAAATGAAAATGATATTTTACAAAGAGTAATTAATACAGGCGAATACAAACCGAGTAAAGTAAAGCCTTCTTTGTCACCAAGTATGGATATTCAAATATCAAGTAATTTTGAAAGATTGCTTTTTGATATTGTTAATCAAGATGATAAAAAAGTAGCCTCACTAATGAACGACTTATTGATTAAAGGTTTTTTTAAGCTAGATCAAGAAGCAGTCAAAATTATTAAAAAAGATTTTTGTGCTGAAAAAATTAGTGATGAAGAAACACTTTCTATAATTGAAAATATAAATACAGAGTCAAAATTTATACTAGACCCTCATACAGCCACAGCCGTAGGAGCAGTAAAAAAAATTGGCAATCTTTCAGAAACTATTATTCTAGGAACTGCCCATCCTTATAAATTCTTAGAAACTGTAAAGAGAGCGACAGGAAAAGAAATTGATGCACCAGCACAATTATCAAATGTTGTAGATAAAGAAGAAAAATTTGATATAATAGAAAATAATATTTCATTAATTAAAAACTACATTTTAAATAAAGCAATATGAAAATTAAAGAAGGTGAAAAGTTACCCTTAGCAGAATTTTTCTACCTAGATAGTAGTGGTCCTCAAAAAATTAAAAGCACTGAATTATTTAATAATCAAAAAGTTATTGTAATTGGAGTTCCAGGTGCTTTTACAAAAGTGTGTTCCGCAAAACACTTGCCTGGATATGTTTCTAATTTTGAGGAAGCTAAAAAAAAGGGGGTTACTAAAATAGTTTGTATTTCAGTAAATGATCCCAATGTAATGAAAGCATGGGGAAAGGATCAAAAAACCCAAGATAAAGTATTTATGGCCGCTGACCCATTTTGTAATTTTACCAAGTTAATCGGGGCAGAAGTAGATAAGTCCGAAAAGGGACTTGGTGTTAGATCTACTAGATATACCATGCTTGTAGAAAATGAAATTATAAAAAAAATTAAAGAAGAAGAAGATACAAGTGTTTGTGAAATATCTGCGGCTGAAAATTTTTTAAAAGATATTTAACTCTCAACCCTTATTTGATGGCACGCGTAGCTAATTTATCCGCCAAATTATTATATTTATTATTAGAGTGACCCTTTACCCATTCCCAAATAATTTTATTGCCCTTACATAAATTGTTTAATTTTATCCAAAGATCTTTATTTTTAACTGGTTTTTTATTTGCATTTTTCCAACCATTTTTTTCCCATTTTTTAATCCATTCTGTAATACCATTTTTTACGTACGTTGAGTCTGTATAGATTGTAACTTCTTCATTAGTCTCGATTTTTTTTAGAGCCATAATTGGAGCCATTAATTCCATTCTATTATTAGTAGTATCTTTTTCATTTCCTGAAATATTATTTTGATTATTATCTTTATTTAAAATTACAGCTCCCCAACCACCTGGACCTGGATTACCCGAGCAGGCACCATCCGTATAAATTTTATATTTCATTAAAAAAAATAATCCTCAAAATTCTTAGAATTTTTATGAAATTCTAATTTTTTTAGATATTCCATAGGATCCTTAACTTTGACTATTGCTCCTTCTACAGTATTTAAAGCGTCAAAGACTCTAGTAAGAAGAAATCTAAGAGCAGATCCCTGAGATAATATCTTTATACTTTTTTTTTCGTTATCTGTTAGTTTTCTTATTTCACTATAGCCGTCTATAAAATTCTTCGCTTTTGTAACATTAAAACTCAGATTATCTTGAGCGCTATCAAAGCATAAAGCATTAAAGCATATGGCTATCTCAAATGCATAAAAGTCGTTACAAGAAAAGTAAAAATCAATAATTCCACTAAACTTATTTTCTTTAAAAAATATATTGTCATTAAATAAGTCGGCATGAATTATCCCTTTAGGTAAGTCGTTGGGCCAGTTTTTTTCAACATCTAATAAATTTTTTTCTATAAGTCTCGGCAAGTCTTTGTGAATTTTTGTACATCCACTTTTTACTACATTAAATAATTTTCTCCATGATTCAATTGATAAATCATTTTTTCTTTTTATTTTAAATTTTTTTGTTATTTCATGCATTTTAGCCGCTTCTCGACCAACAGACTTACAGTTTTCTGGATTTAAAATACTTTTCGCCTTACCCTCTATAAAACTAACAATCATAAGTTTTTTATTATTAAATTCTGTAATAGGATTATTATTTATATTTAAAATAGGCACTGGACACTCAAACTTAGACTCATTTAAACCTATCATTAATTTAGAAAAAAAAGGTAGATCTTCTTCTTTTACTCTTTTTTCATAAACAGTTAGAATATATTTTTTCTCATCAACTAATAAAAAATAATTTGTATTCTCAATACCTTCCTCAATACCCTTAAAACTCTCTAAATTTCCAATCGAATAATTAGATAAAATTGATTTAATATTTTGTTCAGTAAATTTTGTATAAACTGCCATTAATTTAATTCTTTAGGTAATTTAAATACCACCTTTTCTTCAGCAACAACAACTTCTTCAATGATAACATTGCAAATTTTTTTAATATTATTTATTAAATTTTGCACTAATTCTTCTGGTGCTGAAGCTCCTGAGGATATACCTATTTTTTTACATTTTTTAATTTCTGCAATAGGTAATTCTTTTCCAAAATGTATTAAAGTTGAATTTTCACACCCCGCTTTCTTAGCAACCTCTACTAACCTAACTGAATTTGATGAGTTTCTACTTCCAATTATAAAAACCATGTCACACTCTGGGGCTATTTTTTTAACAGCTTTCTGCCTATTAGTTGTTGCGTAACAAATGTCTTCTTTGATAGGCCCCTTTATAAGTGGAAATTTATTTTTTAATAATTTAATTATCTCCGCTGTGTCATCGATCGAAAGAGTAGTTTGAGTTATGTAAGCTAAAGGTTTTTGATAATTATTTAAATCTAAAGATTCTACATCTTTAACAGTCTCAACAAGCTTTATACTTCCCTCCGCTAGTTGCCCCATAGTCCCAATGACCTCTGGATGATTCTTATGACCAATCAAAATTATATCAAAACCATTTTTATAAAGCTGCTCAGATTCCCTATGGACTTTTGAAACTAAAGGGCAGGTAGCATCAACGTAAGATAGGTTTTTTAACTTCGCTTCTTCGGGAACTTTTTTAGGCACGCCATGTGCTGAAAATATAACAGGTCGAGATACATCTTTAATTTCAGATAATTCTTCTACAAATATTGCACCTCTTTTTTTCAAGTCTTCTACCACTTGTTTATTATGAACAATTTCATGCCTCACATAAACCGGAGATCCATGTTTATCGAGTGCTTTGTTTACTATTTCGATAGCTCTATCCACTCCAGCACAAAATCCTCTGGGTGATGCTAAAAGTATTTTAAGTTCGTTTTTCATTTTTTTCTAAAAGATATTCAAGCAATATATGCGGAAAAGTAAGTGAGGCCAAACCAATAAATATGACCTTTAAAATAGAATCATCAATTGTGTAATAAATATTAAGGGTATAGACACCTGTTAAAAAAAGAAAAGCAGTAATTATTGTTAGTGGAATTGCCTTAAAAAAAAATTTTTTAAAACCTTTCTTTAAATTTTTTTTATCTAATTGGTCGCTTAAAGACATTGTGTGTCTTAAAGAATGAATAAAACAAAAATATAATGTAAAGGCAGCTAAAGGCGATAGAAGATAAAATAGTAAATTTATAGCTAACAAATCGAAAGTAATAAAACCATAATTCAACTTCATGTTTTGAATTAAAAAATAAATATTAGAAATGAGACTTAGGTAGAAAAATATTTCTATTAAATTTTTATAATCAAATATATTTATATTAAAATTTAGTATCTCGAAAAGTGCTACTGTTTCATTAAATCTATAAAATAGAGGAGCAAGGATAATTAAAGATCCTTTAATAAAGAAAATAAAATTTAAAAAGTTATTTTTTTTTGGTTTCATTATTTCGCTGTCTTCCTTGCCAAAGTGATGAGCTGCAATTAGCAGAAAAACAAATAAGGTAATTGAGGGGGCAGAAGTCCAAAAAATTAATATGAACAAGGAAATTAAAATATATGTAACGTAAAAAAATAAAATATTTTTTATTTTATAAATTTTTAATAACTGTTCACCCTTCATATGATCAAGTGCACCATGCGAAACGCCAAAAATGAGAATTAAAAATAAACACGTAGATATGGATAAAAAATTATTTAAATGGTCCGACCACCAAAAAAAAGAAAAACACAAACAAAAAAAATAACCAGCTACATGATTAAGTATATTTCTAGAATCGTTCCAATTATTATACATAAAGTTATCTAAATATTGATGTAATAAATGTTAGTTTTGGCATTTTTAAAATAATTATTAAATCTTCTAAAAAATTACTTTTATTAGATAGAAATTTTATAACTGTATTTGGTGAGCTTTTAAACATTTTATAAAAAATATTTGGCATTTTTTCCGGGTTGTTTTTAAGAACTTTTAAAAAAATATTATCAAGAAATTCATATTTTTTTCCTACGTGATAATTTTTTATTTTTTCAATTTTTTCTATATTTTTTCTTATATATTTACTATGTTCTTGAATATTAAGAAAAGTATACCCTGTACTTAATCTTGTCATACCTCCCACAGAACCTATATTAATTTTTTTTTTTTGAATTTTGGAAGAGGTATTAAATAAAGGTATCGCTCCCTTTTCCGTATATTTAATTTTATAATTTTTAATACCTAAATTATTTTTAATATAGTTTTCTAATTGAAGGTCATAATCCATCAGAGATTGGTCTTTTAAATCAGAGAGCCAGGTAGTTTCAATTAATGCCCTGTTTCTGCCAAACGGCAAAGTATAAAAAAAGTGTACACTATTTCTTTGATCGCAGTTAAAATCCATAAGATTTAAAATTGAATCATCAAAAAAGTTATTTGATGTTTCAATTTCCACTCCTTGAAAATGTTGCCATAATTTTGCTTTGTCAGGCTCACCCTCAAATACACTATTAAAAATAATTGAGTTATCTGAATTTATTTCATTTAGATTTTTGAAAAAATTTATATTTTTATTTTTAGAAAGTTTTGAATTTATCTTTTCATAAAATTTACCGCTATCAATGCTTTGATAAGGAAATTTTTCCGTACTTAATTCATGAATATTTTCAGAAGTATTTATTGTAAAATTATTCCAACTTTTTATTACGCAGTCTTGAAAATTGTGTTCAAAAACTTTCCAGAACGACCAAGTTTTATCTCTTTTATAATCTTTTCTAGTTTCAATTATAGCTAGGTTTTTATCTGATAATTTATTATTTAAATCCAGTTCATAAGCTAAGGATAAGCCAGCACAGCCACCTCCGATTATTACGTAATCAAATTCTTTCATTTATATTTATTTCCTGACTTAAAATAGAGTGATTTTCTTCATTATCGTAGTTTATATTTTTAGTGAACAATAATCTTAAAAAATCGACAATTGATAAAATAGTCTCTAATATTTTTCCAGATATTGGAACATATATCTTGCCTGCTTTATTATAGTTTTCAATATTTTTTTGTTTGAGAATATAGTAACCAATTTTTTTATAAACACGTCTCGCAACAATAACTGAAAATCTTGACCCAATAGGAATACTACTAATTGCTAAAAAAGATTTTTTATAAAATATTTCCGCACTGTGAATTGTTTCTTTTATAGAAGTAAAATTATAATCAATATACTCTCGATTACGATTTTTGTCCTCAATTACATCCCTGGCTATATTTGTTAATTGCATGGCTATGCCTAAATCTATTGCTCCTTTTAAAGCTTCTTTATTATCTACTTTTAAAATTTTTGACATCATTAAACCCACTGTTCCAGCGACTCTATAAGAATAAATTAATAAATTTTTTTTTGTTTTTATTTTAATATTTTCACTTAAATCTGTTTCAACACCATCAAACAGATCAAGTATTATTTTCTCTGAAATATTTACACTATCAATAACCCTCCACATAGCTTTCGTAGTAGAATTATCAATACTTTTATTTACAAAGTCATTTTTAAATTTAGAAAAACTCAATTTTTTTGCTTCTAATTTATCTGGACCATCCGCAATATTATCTAATATTCTACAAAAGTTATATAAGGTAGCGCATTTAGAATATATTTCTTTTGGAAGAAAAAAACTTGCCCAATAAAAGGATTTAGCGTGTGATTTTAATAAATCATTATACATTAAAATAACTTATCCAATACCTTGGCAGAAGATAGAACGCCAGGCATACCAGCGCCAGGATGTGTTCCAGCTCCCACAAAATACAAATTGTTAAATATTTCAGATTGATTATGAAATCTAAAATATGCAGATTGAGAAAATTTTGGTTGTATTGAAAAACCAGATCCATGAAGAGTTGCAAGATCTTTTTCAAAGTAATCAGGTGTTAAATAAAAATCACTTACAACGTTTTCTTTAATTCCAGGTAAAACAGATTTATCCATTTTATCCAAGATTAAATTTTTGAACGCTTCTCCTTCATTAACCCAATTTATTTTTGACAAGTTATTAGGCACAGGCACAAGGACATAAAAGGCATCTTGGCCATCTGGCGCCATATTAGGATCAGTGGCTGATGGTCGGTGTAAATAATAGCTAATATCTTTAGAAAGAATTTTCTTTTCAAAAATTTTATTTAAGTGTTTTTCATAAGAATCGCCAAAATAGATTGTATGGTGCGCAACACCGTTATATTTTTTCTTTGAACCAAAATAGTAAACAAATAAACCCATTGAATAATCCATTCTTTTCATCTTTTGTTTAAATAAGAAATTATAATCATTTTTGGATTTAATTAAATTTTTATAAACATTAGGTGGGTCTGAATTACAAATTATATAATCACAATTTATAATTTCTGAATTATTTATCCTTACTGCTTTAACGAGTTTATTTTCAGTTAATATTTCTGTTACTTCCGCCTCTTTAATAACTTTAATATTTTCTTCATGCATTAATCTTTCTAAGGCTTTCACGACATTGCCGGTACCTCCCATTGAATAGTGAATACCCCATTTCTTTTCTAGGAACAAAATAAGAGTGTAAATAGAAGTAGTACTAAATGGGTTACCCCCTACTAAAAGAGGATGCATACTAAATACCCTTCTCAATTTTTCATGGGATATGTAATTTGAAACTAAGCTATAAACAGACTTGTAACTTTTTAACTTTAGTAAAGCCGGAATCTGTTTCATCATAAAAACTAAATTATTAAAAGGTTTGTCAGCAAGATCAGTGAATCCTTTGTCAAAAATCTTTTCAGTGAAATTAACAAGTTTTTTATATTGATTATAATCCTTCGGTGAGATCTTTTTAATTTGATCTTCCATGGATTTATCGTTCCCACTATAATCAAACTTTTCACCATCACTAAACACAAAACGATACCATAAATCTAAAGGAACAATTTTTACATAATCAGATATTTTTTTATTGAATAATAAAAATAATTCATCAAAAAGGTATGGTGCAGTAATAACAGTAGGACCCCCGTCATAGGTAAATTTTCCTTTTTTGAATACTCTTGCGCGCCCACCAAGATCAGGGTGTTTTTCAACTAAGGTTACATCAAAACCTTTGGCACGCATTCTTAAGGCGGACGCTATGCCTCCAAATCCCGAACCAATGATTATTATTTTTTTTTTTGCCATTTTTTATGGCCTACATTAACTAGATTTTTTCTTAAGAGCTACCTTTGTTTCGTCAATACTTGATAAAAAAAGTTTATCGAGTTTATTTTTGTCTAACGAATTCTTTAATAAAGTTTTAACAGATTCAACCGCAATTTTTACAGATGCGTTCTTAATATCATTGTATGCCTCCTCTTTCATTTGCTGAATCCTTTCTTCGGTGTTTTTTTTTCTATTTTCCATCATTTGATGAAATGCAGAATTAGTTTTTAAAATTTGTTCCTCAACTTCATTATTAGCTCTATTTATCATCGATTTGATTTCGGATTTTGATCCACTGATTTTTTTTTCATGTTCACTTAAAATACTTTTAGCCTCATCTTTAAGTGTTTCAGCCTCAGAAATTTGATGTTTTATTGCTTTAATCTTTTCATCTAAAGTTGTTTGTACTTTCTGAGGTATTTTAAAATAAAGGATTATTCCAATAAAAATGACAAAGGAAACGGCAACCCAAAATGTAGCATCAATAGTCATAAATATTTATTTATTTTGTTTTTAGAGGTTTCTGAAATTGTTGCTTCTATACTGCTAGCATTTAATTTATCTCCTGAAATTTCTTCTATTATTTTTGAGGCAATTTCTTGAGAGATTTTATCTATATCTTGTATTGAGCTATTCTTTAAAGTTGATATCTCTTTCTTAGCTTTATCTAACTCTTCATTAATTTCTTTATCGAACGCTTTTTTTTTATTAATAATATCTTGAGTCAAATTATTTTTACTTTCTATTAAGATCATTTGGACTTCTTTTTTCCCATTACTAATTAATAATTCGTACTCTTTTAGTTTTGTATCAGCTAAATCTTTTAAGTTTTTTGCAGAATTTAAGTCTTCTCTTATCTTATTATCTCTTTCATCAAGATTGTCTTTTATTTTTGGAAGAAAAATTTTTGATATCGAAAAATACAGACTTGTAAAAATCACAATAAGCCAAAAGCCTTGCGACGCCCAATACTCAGGGTCCAACTGAGGCATTCCAGCCTCAGCTGCAAACAAATCTATTTCTATAGCTAATAAAGCTAAGATTGTACTTAAAAATATTCTCATCCTTACTTTATTTAAAATGCAAATAAAATTATCAATGCAACAACTAGACCAAAAAGTCCTGTTGCTTCAGCTAAAGCAAACCCTAAAAGCAAATTAGGAAATTGTTTTTGTGCTGCTGATGGATTTCTCATAGCCCCCGATAAATAGTTACCGAAAATAATTCCGATACCAACACCAGCTCCAGCCAGTGCAATTGCAGCGAGACCCGCCCCAATCATTTTTGCCGCTTCTAACTCCATTGTTTCTCCTTTTGTTATTAATGGTGTAAATTTAATGCATCGTTTAAGTAGATGCAGGTTAATATTGCAAAAACATAAGCCTGAAGAAAAGCCACAAGAATTTCCAAGCCTGTTAATGCTACTGAAAAACTAAGCGGTAACCAACCACCTAATAATCCTAAACTTATCACAAAACCTCCAAAAACTTTTAACATAGTATGTCCTGCCATCATATTAGCAAACAGTCTAACGGATAGGCTCACAGGTCTGCTGAGATAAGAAATAATTTCAATAACTGTAATCAATGGCAATAATAAAGCTGGAACACCACTTGGCACAAAAAGTTTCAGATAACCAAAACCATGTTTCATAAAGCCAATTATTGTTACCGCTATAAAAATAAAAATAGCTAATAAAAGCGTCACTATTATGTGACTAGTTACAGTAAATGAATACGGCAACATACCAATCATGTTACAGAATAAAACAAACATAAAAAGACTGAATATAAATGGAAAGTAAGGTTTGGCTTTTGAGCCTGCCGTATCGCTAATCATTTTAGCAATAAAATTATAAAATATCTCAGAAATTAACTGAATTTTACTTGGAACTATTTCTCTTTTTCTAGTTCCTGCGAAAAGTAATGCACACACACAAAAAGAACTAATAAACATAAACAAGCTAGCATTAGTAAAAGAAAGGTCAATACCAGCTATATTAATTTCAGGTCCAACTCTATGAACTGTAAATTGATGCATCGGATTTGTTGCCATATTTTTTTCTTTCTAATTTTCTTTCTGCATTTGTTTAGCGACTTTTATAACATTTAACATTCCAGCTGCCGCACCTAAAAAAAAGAAAATTATTATTAACCAAGGTTTAGTATCAAACCAACTATCTAAAATAAACCCAATTATTGTCCCAACCCCTACAGCTGCGACAAGATCTGTCCCGATTTTGAAAGCAGAACCCATAAACGAGCTTCTTTTATCATTTTCTGACATGTAATCTTTTTTTAGTTTAGATTTTGCAATCTTTAGGCGAGTTTTAAATTTTTTTTCTAACATTTTCTATTAAGCGACTAATTCTTCAGCTTTTTGCAGGTCAACAGCAACTAATTGGCTAACACCTTTTTCTGGCATAGTTACTCCGTAAAGTCTATGCATTCTAGACATTGTAAGAGCGTGATGTGAAATAATTATAAATTTAGTTTTAGTCATCTTAACTAGGTCATCCAATAGAGAACAAAACCTAGTAACGTTAGCGTCGTCAAGTGGCGCATCGACCTCATCTAAGACGCAAATTGGCGAAGGGTTTACTAAGAAAACAGCAAATATTAATGACAAAGCAGTTAAGGCTTGTTCACCACCCGAAAGAAGAGTTATAGATTGCAATCTTTTACCAGGAGGCGAAACTAACATTTCTAATCCAGCTTCAAGTGGGTCATCTGAATCAACTAATTCAAGTTTAGCACTACCACCGCTAAATAGTTTTGTATAAACTTCATTAAATTTTCTGTTTACTTTTGTGAATGCCTCTAGAAGTTTTTCCCTACCTTTTTGGTTTAGCTCATTGATGCTAGCTTTTAATTTAACTATAGCAGAATATAGATCAGCTCTATCATCCTCCATTTTTTTTATCTCATCTCCGTACTGTTTAGTCTCTTCATCTGCTCTTAAATTTACTGAGCCTAAAGCCTCTCTTTGTTTTTTTATTTTTTCTAATTTGTGTTCTTGATTTGATATAGAAGGAAAGTTTTCTTTTTCTACATTGCTCAAATCAGATAAGGCTAATATATTATTTTCATTTTCTAAATTTAAATCATTCTTAATTGAAAAAACTAAATCTTTTTTTCTTCTTTCTATTCCCTCAATTGTGGCCTCATTTCTTGCTTTATTTTCTCTTAATGTTGAATATTTTTCTTGTATTATTTTTAAGTTTTGGTTAATTAAATTATATTTTTCCTCAGCTTTATCTAATTCAATTTCCAATTCTTCACTTCTTTTTTTTGTATTCTCTAAGTTTTGAATATTTTGACCTTTATTAGTAGCTATTTTTTCTGGATTCTTTTGGTTCTCATCCAATTCTGATTTAATTTTCAATTTTCTTGAAGTTAATTCCATTAACATTGACTCTGAATTACTTTTTAGGCTTTTCCAATTTTCTAGTTCCGTGTCAATATTTTTAATTCTTTCTTTTCTTTTAATGGAGTCACTTTTTATTGATTCATTTTTTCCAAAAGATGAAGCATATTCTTCTTGGGAAGTGGTAATTTTATTTACGAGTCCTTTTAATTTTATAAAAATTTCCTTCGTCAGTTTTTTATCAGAGTCTATATAGTTTTCAATTTCATCTATTATCTTATCAAGTTGGCCCTTAAGATTATCTAAATTTTCCCTGGATCGATTAACATTTGATGAAGAAGCAAATTCTATTTCAATTAAATCTTTTTCTGTTTTTATTAAATTATTTTTCTCTTCAAGAATTCTTTTTTCGTTCAGAGATGCATCCATAGAAATACTTCTTTCTCGCTCAGTATCAGAGTCTAATGTTTCTAAAGAATTTTGTAATTTTACCTGAAGACTTTTTATTCTTTGTTCTTCTTCATTTAAATTAGCCATATCTAAATTTAATTTCTGAATTTTTGCTAGACATTCTGCTTTTTTGTCCCTTAGTGGAGCCAATCTATTATTTTCTTCTTCCAGTAAAGTATTGTTGTGATTCAAGTCAATTTTCACAGCACTCATTTCATCATCCTGCTCATTAAGTTTTTCATTTATATCTAACTTATCTTTTTCAATTTCTTCTAATTTCAAGTAATACAGACCGGCTTCAATACTTCTTATTTGTCCAGAAATTTCCTTGTATCTTGTGGCTTCTTCAGCTTGTTTCTTCAAGTTTTCTAATTGTTTTTCTTGTTGTTTTTTTAACTCATCTGCTCTTTTTAAATTATTTTCAGCAGCGTTTAATCTTATTTCAGCCTCTTGTCTTCTCGCGTGAATTCCTGATATACCCGCTGCTTCTTCTAAGATAGATTTTCTCTCTACTGGTTTAGATGTAACAAGCATTCCAATTTTTCCTTGACTTATTAAAGAAGGGGAATGGGCACCTGTAGAAAGGTCTGCAAAAAAAGTTTGAGCATCTCTAGCTCTTACTTCCTTGCCATTTATAAAATATTTTGATCCCTTGTCTCTTTCAATTTTTCTAGTAACAATTACTTCGTCCAGTCCGTTATATTGTATGGGAGCATCTTTGTCTGGATTATCAATTAAGATAGAAACTTCTGATATATTTTTAGCTGGCCTATTAGAGGTGCCAGAAAATATAACGTCTTCCATCCCAGACCCTCGCATACTTTTTGCTGATGTTTCTCCCATACACCACCTTAAAGACTCAACGATATTAGATTTACCGCAACCGTTAGGACCAACTATACCGGTCAAGCCATCTTCTATCAAGAAAGTAGTTTTATCAAAAAAAGATTTAAATCCATTTATTTCTATTTTTTTAAATTTCATAAGCTATAAAAATTTTTTCAATTTTTTTTTAAATTCTTTATAATTGTGACTTCCTTCGTATTTTTTTTCATTTATTAAAATTGTTGGTGTTGAACTAATTTTATATTTTTTTTGAGAATTAATTCTTGAATTTAATATTTGGTCTTGAATTTTTTTATCATCTAAACATTCGTTCATTTTTTTTTCATTTAAACCGAAATTTGTTCCAATCTTTTTTATAGAATTGTTAATTATATCTATATCGGATCCAATGGCCCATTTATTTTGTTTTTCATAAATTTTACTTAAAAAACTGTAATCAACATTTCCATTTCCCTTACATCGCAAAATTATCTCAGCATTAAGAGCCGCTAAGTCTAAAGGAAAAGCGTGATGTTCAAACACTACTTTACCTACGGCAATATATTCATCCTTAAGATTTTCAAAAACTTGATTATGAAAATTTGCACAATGCGGACAAGTTAGCGAAGAAAAAACTTTTATAGTAACCGTGTTTCCAGATTCTTTTGGTGCCTCAGATTTTGATGCATTGTCACATGTAGTTAAAAGCATTAATAGTGACGATAAAAGTAAGTTTTTAATTATTTTTTTCATTGTAAGCTTTTATAAGTTTATTTAGAGAATTTTTTAAACTATTATTTTGTAATTTTTCTAATTTAACGTTAAATGTGCTGTTGCCTGTGTTTGAAGGACTGTTCTTATTTACATAATTTTTTTTCTCTTGTACGATTTTTAATTTAATTTCTCGAATATATTTGTACCCAAAAAAACCATTTATTTTATCTATGATTTCATTTTTAGCGTATTCGATATTGAGTTCATTTCCATGAATAACATTTAAAATTAATGCTCCATTGCTCATATCTTTTCCAATTTTAACGTTACTAGGGTAGCAGCAAGAAGCAAGGTCTTTACCAATGATTTTTGTCCAATTATCAACAATATTCGAGAAGTTATACCCGTTTTTTTTTAATATTTTTTTTAATCCTTGAGGAACGGTGCTTGAAAATATTCTAAGCCCTTGAATGAAATTCTTACTTTTATTAGTATTATTTTTTTTCTTATGCATATTAATCCTAATTTACCAAAAAAAGTTCTATGTTGGTACGATAATAACAGACGTATATTGCCTTGGCGTGTTGGTAAAAATTCAACTAAAAAGCTTTATTATCGACTTTTAAGTGAATTTATGTTGCAACAAACGCAAGTTAAAACAGTTATACCGTATTTTAAAAAATTTATTCACAAATTTCCTACGCTGGAAGCTCTATCAAAGTGTAAGGAAAAAGAAATTTTAAAATTATGGGAAGGGCTTGGCTATTATAGAAGGGCTAGAAATCTTTTAGCTACAGCAAAAATACTGGTTAAAAAAAATAACTCACGATTACCTGAGTCTATAGATAAAATTAAAGAATTGCCTGGGATAGGAGATTACACAGCAAATGCTTTGTTGGGCTTTGTACATGATCAACCAACAATAGCTATTGACGGTAATGTCAAAAGGATCTTTTGTAGAATTTTAAAAAAAGATGAAAAAAAAATAAATTTTAAAGATTTCGTATCTGTTAATAAAAAAAATTTATTTAATACAAATAGAAATTCAGACTTGGTTGAGGCGTTGATGGAATTTGGTGCTTTAGTCTGTAAACCTAGAGAACCCGCTTGTAATAAGTGCAGTTTAAAAAAAAATTGTAAATATTTTAATTCTCCGAAGCAAATAAATTATAAAAAAAAAAAAATAATTGAAAAAATAAGTTATGATGTTTTTTGTTATTTAAATAATAAAAAACAAATAGCTCTAACTAAAAAAAATAATCTAGGATTTTTAAAGAAATTTAACTTACCCGAAATGAAAAAAAAAAATAAAGAAAATAAAAAAAAAAATTGGAATTTTCTTAATAATTACAAAAATTCTATATCAAATAAAAAATTAAATATAAATATTTATTACAAGTTTTCTAACACGATACCACATAATTTCTATTGGCATTCGATAAAATCAAATAAAGAATTTATTCCATCATTTACTAAAAAAATACTTAAACAAATATCTACTTTATTTTAATGAAAAAAATTGCAATAATTGGTTCAGGTATCGCAGGTTTGTCTCTTGCAAATCTCTTAAAAGATAATTTAAAATATAAATTTACTATTTATGAAAAAGAATCAATTCTAAATTTAAGCGAAGGCTACGGAATTCAATTGTCAGTCAATAGTATTTCAATCCTAAACAAGATGGGCTTTAACAAAATAAAAGATAGTGAGAAATACAATCCAACAAAAATAGACTTTTATGGAAATAATAATAAAAAAATATGTAGTTCAGATTTATCTATTTTTAATACAAGTGATAAAAAATATACTACGTTAAAAAGATCTACCTTAATTAAATTTTTGAAAGACGAGTTGTTTTCTGATTCAATAAAGTTTAGTAAAAAACTAAGCAGTGTTGAGCACATTAATAAAAAATTTAAAATTAAGTTTGATGATAATTCTGTTGATGAGGTAGATTATTTATTTATTTCAGACGGAGTCTTCTCTTATTCAAAGACAATAATTGAAAAGAAAAAAATAGAACCTAACTATTTTGGAGCTGTTGCAATTAGAACTTTGATAAGTCCCGACAATGCATCTTTTATGAATTTCAATAATATCTCATTAATTATGTATCCGAAAGCTCATATCGTTTTATATCCAGTTAATAAGCAACAAGAAATAAATGTTGTATGTATAATAAGGAAGAAGCTGGGCAATAAAGAATCGGATAAACAAATCTTAGAAAAAACTTTTTTGAGAGAAAATGAAGATTTAAAGAAATTATTTGAAGGAAAATTAAAATCTTGGCCAATTTATACATCAGCAAATCCTATCAATACTAAATATAAAAATATTTTTTATATTGGAGATGCTTTTTTTTCTTTACCGCCCACAATGGCGCAAGGGGCCTCACAATCAATAGAGGCCGCATATGAATTATTTCAATTACTAGCAAGTAATACAAATGATATTCAAAAAATATATTTTAAATACAGAAAAGCCAGAACTATTCAGATAAAAAAGAGATCAAATTTAAATTATTTTGCTTTTCATATTTCTCATTTTTCACTTATTTTTATAAGAAACGCAATAATGAAAATTTTAGTGAAAAACAAATATTTTATTGAAAATTATTTAGGCAAAGTTTTTAGAAAATAATTTTTGTCTTAAATTATCAATGGGGGTAATAGTGCCTTCTAGATTGTAATGCCAATAAGTCCAACCATTACAACTTTCTGCACCTATGATTTGTGCAGCAACTTTATGAATTGATCCTTCTGTATTATTACATTTAATACTACCATCTGCCATAATCCTAGCATTATACTTTCGTTTAGAGTCGTATAAATTCATGCCCGGTTCTAAAAGACCCATTTCAACTAAAGAACCGAAAGGTATTCTTGGTTTTGATTTATTATTTTTTATGGTGTCTAAGTAACTTTCTTCAATAATTTTAGTTTCATTTATTCTGTCTTCTGCGGCAACAAAATATTTCTTTTCTTTTTCTATTCCGAAATATTTTCTATTTAATTTCTTGGCCACCACAGCGGTTGTTCCTGTTCCTAAAAAGGGGTCAAATATTAGATCACCTTTATTTGTTGTTGCTAAAATAATTCTATGTAGTAAAGATTCCGGTTTTTGCGTTGAATGAATTTTCTTCCCATTTTTTTTAAGCCTTTCTTTTCCATTGCAAATTGGAAACATCCAATCCGAACGCATTTGTAAATCTTCATTTAAACATTTTAAGGACTGATAATTAAAAGTATATTTAGATTTCTTAGTTTTTGATGCCCATATCAATGTTTCATGAGCATTAGTAAATCTCGTGCCTCGAAAGTTGGGCATTGGATTGTTTTTTCTCCAAATAACATCATTTAAAAGCCAATAATCTAAATTTTGTAAGTGATAACCTAAGCGAAAAATATTATGGTAAGATCCAATTAGCCAAATGCTGCCGTCCGTCTTCAAAACTCTTTTACACTCACTTAGCCAGGAAATACAAAAATTATCATAATCCTTAAAACTTTTAAATTGGTCCCACTTATCATGCACTCCTTTTACTTTGCTTGAATCCGGTCTTCTTAAAGTTTTTCCAATTTGCATGTTATAAGGCGGATCTGCGAAAACTAAATCAAAAGAATTGTCTGGAATTTTTTTAATTTCCACAAGAGAGTCGCCATTAATGATTTTATTAAAGTATTTTGACATTTCAGGATTCAACCTTAAATTGAATCTTTGGTCAAATAGTTTAAATAAAAAAAGAAGTTTCTAGTGTTTTTATTTTTTATTTAGACAACATGTTGTATATTGGTCTAAATCCTTTTCTGTGATGTCGATTAATACCAAATTTTTTTAAACCAAGAATATGATCTTTAGTGCCATACCCAAAATTTTTTTCCCAGGCATAATTATTATAATTTTTAGATAATTTAATCATCATTAAGTCGCGGTAGACTTTAGCGATTATCGAGGCCGCGCTTATACATTTAATTTTTTCATCACCTTTTATTATAGTTTTACAATTTTTTAATCCGGCAGGGGAAAAAATTCCATCTATTAATATTAGCCTAGGTTTTTTTGTGAGATTATGAACTGCTCTCTTCATCGAAAGAAGTGATGCTTGTAAAATATTTAATTTTAATATTTCATCCACGGAAGCCGTTCCGATAGCAAAAAATGAATTTTGCTTGATATATTCTGAAAGTTTTAATCTCTTATTAAAATTAATTTTTTTTGAGTCTTTTATTAATTCCAAATCAATATTATCTTTTAATATAACTGCGGCAGAAACTACCGGACCAGCTAGACAACCTCTTCCAACCTCATCTACTCCGGCTGTAATTATTTTATTTTTCAATTTTAATTTTGAGTAAGGATATTTTTTCTCTGATCATCTTTAAGTCTATCCAGGACATTTTTTTTTGTTCTTGTTGTCTAATTAAAAATGCTGGATGAAAGGATGCAATAATTGATGTTGAACAATTTCCAATTTTTTTATTTATCCACTTTCCTCTTGCTTTTGAAATCACTTCTTTATTTCCAACAATTGTGTTGAGAGCCGTACTTCCAAGAAGAATTAAAATTTTTGGGTTTATAATTTCGATGTGTTGAATTAGAAAAGGAAAATAACGAGCTATTTCTTGTTCTGTGGGCTTCCTGTTTTCAGGTGGTTTGTAATTAACAACATTCGTTATATAAACATTTCTTCTATCTAAATTGATTGACTGCAACATTTTATCTAAAAGTTTTCCAGCCCTACCTTCAAAAGGATATCCTTCTTCGTCTTCATTTGCTCCAGGGGCCTCCCCAATGATCATAACTTTAGAGTTTGGATTTCCATCTGCGAAAACAATATGTTTGGAGTTTTTTTTCAAGTCGCAATTCTTAATATCTTTAATAGATTCTTCTAATTTTTCGAGCTGAATGCCTTTATTTCCTAATAATTCACTTTTTATTTTTTTATACCTATTTATAGAATGTTTATCGTATATTAAGTTATAATTAATTAGACTATAATAATTTATTAATTTAAGTAATTTATTATTAATTTTTTTTGTCATTTATTTTTATGAATTTAATAAGATCATATATAAAGATTATATTACAAATATTCTTTTTCATCAGTATATTTAATACAATAAACGCAAAAAATTCAGACAAATTTTACGAAGCTGATAAAATTTCTAATTATTTTTCAGGTACATTATCTTTTTACGATAATGATTATGCAAGATCTTATAGGTATTTTAATAAATTAGATGGTCTAGGAAACAATCACTATCGTTATTCCAAATTATATCAATATTCCTTAATAAATCTGGAGAGAGTAAAAGAAGCATTTGACTACTCAATTAGATTAGAGAGCCTAGGACTTAATAGCTTTGAAAGCAATTTAATTATAGGTGTTTATTATTTAAAAAATAAAAAATTTAATAAAGCAGAAGAATATTTCAAAAAACTAACTATATTAGGTAAAGACCGTACAATTACAGGGTTTTTGTCAGCGACTTTAAATAATTGGGTATTGTTTTCAAAAAAAAATCAGAACGAAGCACTAAAGCTTATTAACGATCTAAATCCTAGGTTTGAAAATATCAAAAAAATACAGCTAATCTTAGCTCATTGTTTTTTTTCCTCTAATAATACTAGTGTTAAATTCAAAGAACTTACGAGTAATGAGAAAACAGACTTTTCAAGGTATAATTTTTTTCATGTAAATTATTTATCTCAACAAGGGAAAAAGAAACAAGCGATAGAAATATTAAATAATTCACTAAAAAAAAGTCCTCAGAATTTAATCTTGAATCAATTAAAAGTAGATTTGAAAAATGAAAATTATGAAGATTTTAGCAATCAATTTAATTGCAGTGAAGCACCTGATATTTTAGCGGAAATATTTTATATAACTGCAAATTTACTTTCTTCCCAAAATTTATATTCTGCATCAAATTTTTATTTAAATTTAGCTAAATATTTAAACCCTAAATTCACATCTTTTGAAACACTTTATGCAGAAAATTATTATATGATTAAAAATTATAAAAAATCGAAAAAAATTTATAATAAAATAGGAAAAAATGGTTATATTTATAAGTGGTTTTCATCAAAACAAATTGCTAAAATTTTAATAAAACAAGATAGAAAAGAAGAAGCTATAAATTTAATCTCCAAAAACTTTAAACAACTAGATCAACCGGATGTATTTCAAATTTATGACTATGCCGATTTTTTGAAAAATAATGAAATGTTTGAGAAATCTGTTTTGTATTTTACAAAAATTTTAGACTCTATTGATAAAAACCATTCTTTATTCGCTAAGACAAGTGACAATAGAGGTGTAGCTTATGAGAGATTATCAAAATGGCAAAGCGCAGAAAAAGATCTGTTAAATTCGCTAAGCGTAAAACCTAATGACGCCTATGTTATAAATTACCTTGCATATTCGTGGGTCGAAAAAGGCATCAATATAGAAAAATCATTGGGCATGTTAAGAAAAGCCAATAAATTAAAAAAAAACGATGGATACATTATTGATTCATTAGGCTGGGCTTTATTTAAATTAAAAAAATATGAAGAGTCCGAAAAATATTTAGAACAAGCTGTTAGAATTATGCCATCAGATCCAGTAGTAAATGATCACTACGGAGACGTACTCTGGAAGAACAGTAAATTTTTACAGGCAAGATATTTTTGGAATTATGTAGCTAATTTAAAAGATGCAGAAAATGAAATAAAAAAGAATGTTAAAAAAAAAATAACTTTTGGTATTAATTAGATTCTAAGTAGAATGATAAAATCTTATTGCAAACTTAATCTTTCTTTAAAAGTGCTTAAAAAATTTTTTTTTAAACTGCATGATATTCAAACAAATACAGTCTTGCTAAAAATTCATGATGAAATTGAAATAAAAAAAATTAAGAAAAAAAAAGATATTATAATATTTAGAGGAGAATTTAAGAAACCAATCGATGTTCTAAAAAATACAGTTTTAAATACGCTTGAGATTTTAAGAAAAGAAAATCATATTTCAAAAGATAATTGCTACAAAGTTATGATTAATAAAAAAATTCCTATATTCTCAGGTTTAGGAGGAGGAACTGGTAATTCAGCGGCACTCATAAAGTATTTTATTAAAAAAAAGATTAATAATAAAATTTTAAATACTTTTGAAAAAAAAATTGGTTCCGATCTGAGTCTTTTTTTTTCAAACCAATCTTTTCAAAAAAATTTAAGAAAAATATTTGAATACAAAAAAAAATTTACATTATATTTTATACTAGTTTATCCAAATATTAAGTGTTCAACAAAACATATTTTTGCCAATGTAAAAAAATTTAGTCAACCTTCCAAAAAAGATTTTTCTAGAATTTCATCTAGAATTAAATTTATTAATCTAATTAAACAGGAAAGAAATGATTTACAAAAAATTGCTATTTCTAAATTTTCGTTAATTAAAAAAGTACTTGATTTTATATCAATCCAAAAGGGATGTCATTTTTCAAGAATGACAGGATCGGGATCAGTTTGTTTTGGAATGTTTAAAAGTGAAAAATCGGCTATATTGGGATTGAAAACAATCAAAAAAAAGTTTCCTAGGTATTGGTGCGTGGTTACAAAAACTATTTAATTATATAATATTATGATATATCAAGTCGATGATTGGGGCATAGCCAAGCGGTAAGGCAGTGGTTTTTGATACCACCATCCTAGGTTCGAATCCTAGTGCCCCAGCCAAAATAATGATAAAAATTAATACAAAAAATAATTTTATAACGAAAATAAAAAAATTATTTTTTCCATTTTATAAATTAAAAGAACTAAAAGAAATCTTTAAAATTTTAGAAAAAAATCAGCCCAAAAATAAGCAGGTTGCAATGTTTGTCGGAGGATGTGTTAGAAAACATATTTTGAATGAGAAAATTGACGATATTGATATTGCAACTATTTTTACACCCAACCAAATTAAAGAAAAATTCAAAAATACAAAAGTAAAAGTTATTGATACAGGCATTCATCATGGAACAGTTACACTTGTATTGAAAAATACAAAAGTAGAACTTACCACTTTAAGAAAAGATATTAAAACAGACGGCAGGCATGCAGAAGTTGTTTATACTGAAGATTGGAATAAAGATTCTCAAAGAAGAGATTTTACCATTAATTCAATTTATTTAGACAAAAAAGGAAATTTATTTGATCCTCAATTAGGACTGACTGATTTAAAAAAAAGAATAGTAAAATTTATAGGAGATCCTAACGAAAGAATTGAAGAAGATTATTTACGCATTATTAGATACATTAGATTTTCATTACAATATAAATTTGAAGAAAACAAAAAAACTACTCTGGAGGCAATAAAATTAAATGTAAATGGAATTAAAAATATTTCAAAAGAGCGAATGTTTAATGAATTAACTAAAATTCTAAAATTAGAAAATTTTAGTTATATTTTGCAATTTACTGAATTAAAAAAAATCTTTTCTATTATTTTTCCTGAATTCAAATATCTTGATAGATTAGAAAAATTTAAATTATTTAAGGAACATAAAATTGATTTGTTTATTGAAAAAGATTTATTGCTTTCAATATTATTAATTGATGATTCTAATAATCATGAGTATTTTTGTCATAAGTATAAAATATCAAATTTAATAAAACAAAAACTTAATATTATCACTCGTGCTTTTTTAGAATATAAATTAGACAGAAATTATCTAGGTAAAAATTTAAGCAAAAATATATATTTATTAGGAAAAAATGAAATAAAAAATGTTATTATTTTTATTTTTTTTTTTAATAATGATATAAAAATAAAAGAGTTTGAGGAATTAATTAAAAAAATAAAAAAAATTAAAATACATAAGTTCCCATTGGATGGCGATTATTTGATTGAAAAAGGATTTTCCGAGGGAAAAAAAATTGGAGCGACTCTAAAAGCATTAGAAAAAGAGTGGCTTAATAATAGTTATCAATTAACAGATCAAAATATTTCAGCAATTATAGAGAAATTTGATAATTAAATATATCGGACTTCTAAAATCTCGAAATTTCTCTCCCCTGACGGAGTACTAACCGATACTAGATCACCCTTATCTTTTCCAATTAAAGCCTTGCCAATAGGTGATTTAAAGAAAATTAAATTTTTTGAGATATCAGCCTCATCTTGCCCTACAATTTTGTATTCAATTTTATTTTTATTTTTGAAATCTTTAACTGCAACTGTAGATCCAAAAATAACTTTATTATTATTTTCAATTTTTGTTACATCTATTACGTTGGCTCTTGCAATTATATCATTAATGGATATTACCCTACTTTCTATTAAAGCCTGCTGCTCTTTTGCAGCATGATATTCTGCATTTTCTTTTAAATCCCCGTGAGATCTTGCTTCTGCTATCGCCGCAACAACAGCTGGTCTTTTAATATTTTTAAGTTCTTTTAGTTCTTCCTTCAATGATTGAAGGCCATTAACTGTTATAGGTTCTTTTTCCATATTATTTCCATTTAGCGTTTGGTGGTATAGACATCAAAATTGAATCTAGGTTTCCACCAGAGTTTAGTCCAAATTTTGTCCCCCTATCATAGAGCAAGTTAAATTCAATATACCTACCTCTTTTATAGAGTTGTTTTTCTTTATCATTATTAGTCCATTTTAAATTATTTTTTTTTAGTATCAAACTTTTTGTTGTACTTAAAAAAAATAAACCTAAATCTCTAATAAATTTAAAATTATTTTCCCAATTTTTCAACTCATAATCAAAAAATATTCCACCTATTCCTCTTTGTTCTTCACGGTGAGAAAGATAGAAGTATCTATCACACCATTTTTTGTAAAAATTATATTTTTTTTTATTAATTATACAAACTCTTTTCAATTCTTTATGGATATATTTTCTCTCTCTATTATCTTTGTGGCTAGGAGTGACATCCATCCCTCCACCAAACCAACTTTTTGACGTTACAATAAATCTGGTATTGAAATGTAAAGCAGGTATTTTTGGGTTCTTCATATGAGCTACCACAGAAATTCCAGAGGCCCAGTATTTTCCATTTTTTTCAGCTCCTAAAATTTTAGATCTAAACTCTTTTTTAAATGTTCCTGAAACTGTAGATTGATTAACACCAACTTTATCAAAAATATTACCACCTTCTAGCAAATAAGAAATTCCGCCACCTTCATTTCCATTGTCTTTTTTCCAAATTTTTTTTTTGAATATTTTTTTATTTTTTTTTTCTAAAACTTGAAATTGTTTACAAATTTCAGATTGTAAAAAAGAAAACCAATTAGACGCAAGTTTTTTTTGTATTTCAATATTTTTAATCATTTGTAATATCCATTTTTAAATAATATTGATGAAGAAACAACAGCAACTGACATCGCTAAATTTAATGATCTTGCTGATTTGTTCATAGGGATTTTTAATCTGTATTTTATTTTTTTATGTAATTCTTTTGGTACTCCAGCACTTTCTCTGCCAAAAAGTATAACATCATTCTTCTTAAAAATAAATTTATGATAAAATTTTTTTGTTTTTGTAGTCATTAAAATAATTCTAGATTTAGAGTTCTTGTTTTTAAAGTCTTCAAAGTCTTGATATTTTAATACCTTGGAAATTTTTCCATAGTCCATAACCACTCTTTTAAATCTTGAGTCGTTTACATTAAAACCACAAGGCTCGATAATATGTATTTTTAAGTTCAAACATGCACCTAGTCTTATAATAGCAGCCGTATTTTGTGGAATATCAGGTTTATATAGAGCTATATTAATCATTTATACTAATTTATGTGTCATTCTGACCCTAGATAATACCTAATTTTAGTTTTAATTAAGTATTAAAATAGTAAACATCATATATGGATAAAAAAGAAACAAAAACTAATAGAAGAGATTTCTTATTTACTGCTAGCTACACTCTTGGAGCAGTAGGTGTTGGCTCTGTGATTTGGCCGTTAGTACATCAAATGAATCCAGATAAAGCTCAAAAAGCACTTGCAACCACTGAGGTAGATGTAAGTCAGGTAGAACCAGGCAAGTCGATTACAGTTTTATGGAGAGGAAAACCTGTGTTTTTGAAAAGAAGAACTCAAGAAGAAATAACTGAAGCCAGAGCCGTAGCATTAAATGAATTACCAGACCCCCAAAAAGATGAGGAGAGAGTTAAGGAAGGTAAGGATGAGTGGCTAGTAATGATTGGAGTGTGCACGCATTTAGGATGCGTTCCTTTAAAAAACAAAGGAGATTATAATGGATGGTTTTGTCCATGTCATGGTTCTCACTACGATGTTTCTGGAAGAATTAGAAAAGGCCCAGCACCTAAAAACATGGAAATCCCAAAGTATGAGTTTGTCGATAACAATACAATTAAAATAGGTTAAAAATTATGAGTGAAAACGAATACGTACCAAAATCAAAAGCAGGTAAATGGTTTAATGATAGACTGCCACTATTAACACTGGCATCTCATTTAACTGATTATCCAACACCAAAGAATTTAAATTATTGGTGGACATTCGGAGGAATCTTAACTTTTTGTTTGTTAACACAAATTATTACAGGAATTGTTTTAGCTATGCATTACGTAGCACATGCAGACTTAGCTTTCGCAAGTGTTGAACATATTATGAGAAATGTTAATTATGGATGGCTCATAAGATATGTTCATAGTAATGGTGCATCAATGTTTTTTCTTGCAGTATATATTCATATTTTTAGAGCTTTATTCTATGGCTCATACAAATCTCCAAGAGAAGTAATATGGATAATAGGTTTAATGATATATTTATTAATGATGGCCGCGGCTTTCATGGGTTATGTTCTTCCATGGGGTCAAATGAGTTTTTGGGGAGCAACAGTTATTACAAACCTATTTAGCGCTATTCCTCTAGTTGGAGAAAGTATAACTACGTGGCTATGGGGAGCATACTCAGTAGATAACCCAACTTTAAATAGATTTTTTAGTTTACACTACTTAATACCATTTTTAATTGTAGGTTTAGTTGTCTTGCATATTTGGGCTTTGCACATCCCAGGAAATAATAATCCCGTTGGTATAGATATTAAAAAGCCGTCAAAAGACACGGTACCCTTTCACCCGTATATTACTATAAAGGATGGATTTGCATTATTAATGTTTATGATTCTTTTTGCTGGTTTTGTTTTTTTTGCACCAAATGTTTTGGGTCATTCGGATAATTATATACCGGCAAATCCAATGATAACACCTGCACATATTGTTCCCGAGTGGTATCTATTACCTTTTTATGCAATTTTGAGATCTGTGCCTGATAAATTAGGTGGAGTGATTTTAATGTTTGGGTCAATTTTTATACTTTTTATTCTTCCTTGGTTAGATACTTCAAGAGTCAGGTCGGCTGTATTTAGACCAGTATACAGACAGTTTTATTGGATATTCATGGCAGATGTATTTATGCTTGGGTATATGGGAGCCATGCCAGCAGAAGGAATTTATCTGGTTTTAGCTAGGGTGGGAACTATTTATTATTTCTTACATTTTATAGTCGTTTTACCAGCAGTGGGTCTATTGGAAAAAACAGATCCAATTCCAATGAGTATTTCTGAACCCGTATTATCAGGCGGGGCAGAGCCATACTTGGCTAAAAAGGATAATGAAAAAATTTAATTTTAAAATTATATCAACACTAGTTTTCTTAATCTTTGTTTTTATAAATCCATTATATAGCGAAGAATCAGGAAATCTTTTAAAAGTAAAATGGAGCTTCAAGGGTTTAACCGGAAAATTTGATCGAGCTTCTTTGCAGAGAGGATATCAAATTTATAACGAAGTTTGTTCCTCATGTCATTCAATGCAATATTTAAGTTATAGAAATTTAGGTGAGGCGGGAGGGCCTGAATTTTCTATTGAAGAAGTAAAAGCTATTGCTGCCAGTATAGAAATTGAAGATGGTCCCGACAGTCAAGGCGAAATGTTTACCAGACCAGGTAGACCATCAGATAAATTTAAAAGTCCATATCCAAATACTAATGCTTCTATGGCGGCAAATGGTGGTGCGTATCCACCAGACATGTCTGTATTAGTTAAAGCAAGACCTGGAGGAGCAAATTATATCTACTCAGTCTTAATGGGTTATGATGAGCCACCACCTGGTATTACCTTGGATGATGGCGTTTATTACAATAAGTACATGATTGGAAATAAAATAAAAATGTCAGCACCGTTAATAAAAGAGATAGTTGAATACACCGATGGAACCGAAGCCTCAGTAGATAAAATGGCAAAAGATGTTACTACATTCTTATCTTGGGCCGCTGAACCAGAACTTGAAGCAAGGCACAAAACAGGCGTTAAAGTTATAATTTATTTGATTCTTTTATCTATTTTAGTTTACCTTAGTATGAAAAAAATATGGTCAAGGATTGACCCTGAAGTATAAAACGTCCCCATCTTTAACTATATAATCTTTCCCTTCAATTCTTAACTTACCGTTCTCTTTACATTTTTCGGCGCTACCATATTTTATAAAATCATCACAAGACACAGTTTCTGCTCGAATAAATTTTTTTTCAAAATCAGTATGAATTACACTAGCCGCCTTAGGAGCCAATGTGTTTTTTTTAACAGTCCAAGCTCTGCTTTCCTCAGGTCCTGATGTAAAAAAAGTATCCAGATTAAGTAGCTCATATCCCTTTTTTATTAATTGATTTAATCCAGTTTTACTTAAACCAATTTCTTTCATAAAATTTTCTCTTTCATCTTTTTCTAAGCCCATAATTTGATCTTCAATATCAGCACAGATATTAACAATTTTTTCATTTGAAAATTTATTTTTGACCATCTCAGTATATTTATTACCTTTTGTTAAATTATTTTCATCGACGTTACATACTATTATTTTAGGTTTAATACTTAATAGACCTAATGTGGAGAAAAATTTTTTTTCCTCATCAGAATTAGCTGTTGAATCCTGACCCGAATTTAAAGAATTTAGTTTATTTTCTAAAAATAGAATTTCTTTTTCACTTAATAGTTTTTTTTTTCCTTTTTCTAACTTCTTTTGAATAATATCAATATCTGCTAGTAAAATTTCAGTTTTAATTGTTTCCAAATCGTCTGTAGGATCAATTTTTGAGTTTACATGAGTTATTTTTTCGGAGTCAAAGCACCTTACCAAATGAATGATTGCATCAACTTCTCTTATGTGGGAAAGAAATTTATTTCCTAGACCCTCTCCTTTTGAGGCACCCTTTACTAAGCCAGCGATATCAACAAAAGTTATGTTTGTATAGATTTTCTTCTTCGATTTTGAGATCTCAGATAATTGATCCAACCTTTCATCTACAACGTCAACTACACCAATGTTGGGATCAATGGTGCAAAATGGAAAATTTGCGGCCTCTGCATTTTGAGAGGCAGTTAAGGCATTAAAAAGCGTCGACTTGCCCACGTTTGGTAAACCTACAATACCACACTTAAATCCCATTAAGATTTTGATTAACCTTACTTGAAAATAAATCTATTTTTTTTTGGATTAACGTAGGCACCATTTCCACGATGCTACTAGTAATTTCTTTAATTTTATCTTCTTCATCTTCTTTAAAGTCTTCTAACACATGATTGTTAACTTTTTTCTTTTCTTTTGGGTGCCCTATACCAATTCTTACTCTTGAGTATTCTTTTCCTATAAACTTGTCTATAGACTCAATTCCATTATGCCCCGCGCTAGAACCACCCACTTTTACTTTTATTTTTCCGAAATCAATATCTAGATCATCGTGAAAAACAAAAACATCTTTTGCTTCAATTTTAAAATAATCAATTAATTCTTTTATAGCTGTTCCAGAATTATTCATAAAAGTTAAAGGTTTAAGCGCATAAACTTTTTGAGTGTCGATATTACCTGTTGTTAACAAACCTTTAAACTTTGGTTTTTGCTTTGATAATTTAAAACTAAGATTAATAGCATCTATAATTCTAAATCCTATATTGTGACGGTTATTTAAGCTATTAGGTCCTGGGTTACCTAATCCGACTAGTAAAAGCATATTATTAAATTATTTCTTTTCAGGATTCTTCTTATCAGTAGCTGGTTTTTTATCTGTTGCTTGTTCTTTACCTTTTTCATTAGCATCACCATCTTTGGTCGATTCAGCTCCATCAGCCGCAACACTTGCTTCAGCTCCATCAGCTCCCTCTGCAGTAGCCTCTGCTACTGGTTTTTCTGGTTCTTTCATAATCGTTGGTGCAGCCACTGTAGCAATAACGAAATCTCTATCCATAATCGTTGGAGTAACATTCTCTGGTAATTTTACTGAAGATATTTTGATACTTGTTCCAATATCCATATCTGCTAAATTAATTGTTATATCGTCAGGTATTTTATCTGCAGGACATTTTAATTCAACTTTTCTTCTAACTATATTTAATACAGCCCCACGTTTTAAACCAGGAGATTGCTCGTGATTTATAAATATAACTGGAATTTCAATTATAATTTTCGTACCCGCAACTATTCTCATAAAATCTATATGAATAGGCTCGTCAGAAACAACATGATAAGCTACTTCTCTAGGTAAAACTTTTTGTTTTTTTCCCTCTATATCCAATTCTAATACAGTAGAAAGAAAGGAATCTGAATTTAATATGTTTGTAATTAATTTTTTTTCTATTGATATTTTTGCATTAGGGTCTTTTCCACCGTATAGGATGGCAGGTATAAAACCTTCAGATCTAAGTTTATTAATATCACCTGATGTCTTTGTTTCTCTATTTATAGCTTTTAAATTATTCATGTTTAAATGGATGTGCTATTTAACTCAACTTTAAAAATAAAACAAGTATTAATTAAACAAATCTGACACAGAAGTGGAGTTTGAAATTCTTTTAATAGCCTCAGCCATAAGAGAGGCAATCGATAATACTTCAATTTTATTGTTATTTTTTATTTTTTTAGCATTATCTATTGTATCTGTAATGATTAATTTTTTTATCTTAGATTTCTTGATTTTTGAGATTGCTTCACCACTTAATACCGCATGAGTAATAAAAACATAAACATCTAATGCCCCTTCTTTTTTAAGAGCATCAACAGCGTTAACAATAGTGCCTCCACTATCTATGATATCGTCGACTATAATGCATATTTTTCCTTTTACATTACCTATGATATTCATTACCTGGGACCTTCCTGGCTTTGGTCTTCTCTTATCAATAATTGCTAAATCAGCTTTTATTCTAGTTGCAAGACCTCTAGTTCTTTGAACGCCACCAACATCAGGAGAAACGCAAATTAAATTATTTTTCTTAAATTTTTTTTTTATATATCTTGCAAACAAAGGGGTGGTGTATAGATTGTCTACAGGCATATCAAAAAAACCTTGTATTTGTCCGGCATGCAAATCAACTGTAACAACTCGACTTGCCCCGGCATTAGTAATTAAATTGGCAACAACTTTTGCCGAAATAGATGTTCTTGGGGCCACTTTTCTATCTTGCCTCGCATAGCCAAAATAAGGAATAACAGCTGTAATATTTTTAGCAGAGGATCTTTTTAAAGCGTCTATTACTAATAGCAATTCCATTAGATTATCATTCGCGGGATTGGATGTAGACTGAATTACAAAAACACTGTTGCCTCGTATATTTTCATTAATTTCAATATAAATTTCTCCATCCGCAAATCTTTTAATATTTGTATTAACTAATTTAAGCTTTAGCTGCTTACAGATATCTTTACTGAGCTGAGAGTTGCTAGTGCCAGATAATATTTTCATGAAGATATCTATTTATACAATTATTTTTTTAAGTTTTCAAACAAATAGTTGAAATGCACCTTCCGTAATCATTTTCACCTAATTTTTTGGACCTTCTGTAACTAAAAAAATTATCAGAATCCCGATAAGTGTCCATTGCCACATTGTCAATATGTGTTACACCAGAATCCTGAAGCTTATAGATAACAAAACTCCTGATATCAAAAAAAAATTTATTTTTTATATTTCTAAAAAAAATAGAATATTTGGGAGAAAAATTTAAAAAATTTTCATAAAACTCTTTACCAACTTCATAGCTATCTTTACCAATACAAGGACCAATGCTTGCGTGGATTAAAATATTATCGTTAATTTTTCTAAATTCATTTAAGGTGTTTTCAACAATGCCATTTAAAGCTCCCCTCCAACCGGCATGAATGCAGCCTATAATTTTATTTATTTTATCATAGAGAATTATTGGAACGCAATCAGCTGTTAAAACTCCTAAAGGGACATCAGTTAGCTTTGTAATTAATGCATCGCAATTAAATTTTTTATTTGTTTTGTTATTTGAATCAACAACAATTACTTGATTGCTGTGTGTTTGATTCATTAAAATTAAATCATTAATATTTGCATTCATATTATCTGCTACAAAATCTAAATTTTTCATTACGTTTTGAGAGTTGTCATTAGAACCCAAACCACAATTCAAACCTTTATACAAACCTTTAGAAAAGCCTTTTTTTCTAGAAAAAAAAATATGTTTAATATTTTTAAATGTGCTCAACTGCTTGGAGTAAAACATTAATTAAATCCGTCGATATTTTTTATTTTATATTTGCAGGCAAATATGACTTTAAATAAATCACCCATATATTTAGGATTTAAAAGTCTTTGAAGTCTTAAAAAAATATCTGCTTTACTTTTAAAGCTCATATCTTTGCTTACGATTTGAGCCCTTTGCATGATTCCCATCGATCTTAGGAACTTTCCTTGCGGCATAATTTTTTCTACATGTAGATTGTTTTTAATAAAGTTATTTTTTAATAGCTCAAAATTAACAAGAGACGTCACGTCTGATTCACCAATATTGTCAAAAATTTTATTTTTTTTATGGTTTTTAATTGATTGCAAAGTGTCATTATTATTTGATTTTATATAACCATAATCTATTAATAAAATACCGCCATTAAATAATTTTATTTTTTTTATAACTTTTTTCATCTCAATTAGCCCGGCTTTTGGAAATTCAATAAAATTCAATTTATCAAAAATTTTTAGCTTTTTAATATTTTCGATTTGCTTTCGTGTGGCCTTTTTTAATATAATTTTAAATTTTAGATTACTATCTATCTGTATAAATCTTTCATATAAAAAACCATTTTTTTTTTCAAATTGTTTAATTGGAATTGCATCAAAAAATTCATTACCAAAAAAAATTGATGGCGCAGTTTTTATTTTATCTATATTTTCTATCCATTGAATATTTAAACCTTTTAATTTTTTTTTTTGTAATTTTTTTAAGATTTGACTTTTTTCATATAGATAAAAATTAGTAGATTTATAAAATTCTGGAAATTTCATGAAAGTTTTATGTAAGATTTTACTAAGTGATCCATTGCCTGGACCAAGTTCTATAAAATTAAATTTTTTAGGCTTATTTAAATTTTGCCAGGTTGAAACAACCCAAATACCAATTACTTCACTGAATAAAAAAGAGATATCTGGCGAGGTAATAAAATCTCCATTTATCCCAAATGGTATTTTCTTATTATAATATCCGTATTTTTTATCGTATAAGACTTTCTCAAAAAACTTATCAAAAGAGAGTATTTTAGTATTCTTAAATATTTTATTTATAGATTTCATTTATTAACTTTTATTAAAAGAAAAATACCTGACACAATCATTGTAAAGCTTAAAATTGAACCCATGCTAATTACGCCAAATATATAACCTACTTGAATATCCGGAGCTCTAAATTGTTCGCCAACTATTCTAAATATTCCATACAAAATTAAAAAAACACTTGCACAGACTCCTGTTTTAATTTTTTTATTTAATATAATGAAAATATTTATTACAAACAATAATACTCCCTCTAAAAGTGCCTCATATATTTGAGAGGGATGCCTTGGAATTTCATCTATGGTTGGAAAAATAACCGACCAAAAAACATTTGTAGGATTTCCATAAAGCTCAGCATTTATAAAATTAGCTATTCTTCCAAAAAATATTCCAATAGGTGCTACTGCCGCCACTATATCTAGATAAAATAACGGCTCAGCGCTTCTTCTTTTTGCAAATATGTATGTAGCAAGTATTACTCCAAGTAAAGCGCCATGAAAAGACATTCCGCCTTGCCAAATTTTAAAAATTTCAATTGGATTTAAAAGATAATAATTTAGATTGTAGAAAATTATATATCCAATTCTTCCGCCCAATATAATTGAAACAATAATATAACTAATTAAATCATCAAAATTACTTTCATCAATGTGCTTTGAATTATTATTTATTTTTAAAATAAGGATTTTTTTTCCCAACCACCACCCAATTAAAATTCCAAATATGTACGATAATGAGTACCATTTGATTTCAAAAAAACCAAAGTTAATAAAAATAGGGTCGAAATTATGAATATACATTTAAAGATGTATAACATAATTGATATTATTTTTCTTATCAACTAAGATTAATCATGAACAACTCTGAAAAAATATTAAAATTATTATCTAGTTTTATTGAAAATGGAATTTTATCCTCTAAGGACGTCAAAAAAGAAATATTTACAAATCTAAAATTTAAAAAGGATAACATGTTTGAAAAACTTGAATTAGTAAATAGGAGTGAATTTGAAATTTTAAAAAAATTAGTTCAAAAACAAGATAAAGAAATTATCAAATTAAAAAAAAAATCTAAAAAGGTAAAGAAACCTTAATTTGCAAACCCTTATGTTTGCTTTTAGAGAGTTGTATGCTCCCCCCGTGGGAATTTACTATGTCTTCAGAAATTGAAAGACCCAATCCTACTCCAGACTTATTTAAGTTTCTACTTTTATCTAAACGATAAAATGGTTTAAATACATTTTGATATTCTTCCTCAGGTATTCCAGGACCATCATCTTCTACTAAAAATATGATTCTATGAGTAGTTTTGTTTAAGCTTAGATAAACATTTTTTCCATAACATAAGCCATTCTGAATTAAATTATTAAAACATCTTTTTAAAGCCGTTTTTCTCGCTATTAAAACAATTTCTTCATCCGAGTTAAAATGAATGTCTGAGGTATTATGGTTTTTTACAATCTCTTCTAATAATTTGTTGACTTGGATCGGTGTTGAGTTTTCTTTAATTTGAGTTTTTGCAAATTGTAAATAATTATTAAGCATATTTTCCATCTCGTCTATATCTTTGGACATTTTTTGAGATATGTTTTTTTGACTTAACATTGCCAACTGCAGCTTTAGTCTCGTTAGTGGGGTCCTTAAATCGTGGCTAATTCCAGATAGCATAGCGGACCTCTGATTTAAGTGTCTATTAATTCTTTTAACCATTCTATCAAATTCGTAAGAAGCCTTTCTAATTTCAGAAGCACCTGAGGGTCGGAACTCATTTACATAATCACCTTTTCCAAATCTTTCCGCAGCTTTTGCTAAGCGTATTATTGGCCTGGTTTGATTTTTAAGAAATATAATTGCAATAAAAATTAACACTATTGAAGGTCCAATAATCCAAAGTAAAAATAGTCTTACAGACGAAGTAGCAATTTTTTCTTTAGGAAATAAAAATTGAATTGTCATATTGTTTTTTGATTTAATCCTTACTTCCGTTAAATCTTTATATTTGGTTGAATTAAACCAATAGTTATTATTGTTAAAAACAGATTTTAATTCTCTTCTTAATGATCTATCCATGGGACTAAATTTTCTCTCATAATTTACATTTGGCAAATCTTCTTTAATAAAATTTATTGTAAAATTGAAATTTTTTTCATAGCTATTTGATATAAATTCTATTTGGCTTGGATAGTTTTCATAAACATCTGTAAGTATTTTTAATTCTCCAACTAAAGATCTTGTCATTCCCTTATTAGCTTTAATCCACACACTATCAAAAAAGACTACTGTAATTGTTAATTGTAAAATAATTATTGGAGCGGCAACAATAATCAAGGATCTATAGAACAATCCTTTAGGAAGTATAACTTTTAAAAAACTATTCAATCCAGAGAACATATCCCGAACCTCTTATTGTTTGTAAATATTTAGGACTTTTTGGAGTAATTTCTATTTTATGTCTAAGTCTCGTAATCATAACATCTATCGATCTTTCTTGAGAAATGTTAGAAATTTCTCCTATTTTAGTTCTAGTAAATGTTTTTCCTGGATTTGAGAGCATTTCAACTAAAACTTTTTTTTCTGCGTTATTTAATTTTTTTGATTTTCCCATTAGCTCAACTGTCATTTTATTTAAATCAATTTTTGCATCACCAACTTTATTTATTTCATTAATTTTAATTTTTTTACTTTTTGATAATATATTATTAATTCTGAGAAGTAATTCTTTTGGTTCGAAAGGTTTGCCTAAATAATCATCTGCCCCCAATTCTAAACCTTGAATTCTATTTTCCACCTCACTTTTTGCTGTTAGTAATATTATTGGAGTAGATAATGTTTTTTTAATTTCTTTTGTTAGATCAAAACCATTTTGTCCTGGCATCATTACATCTAGAACAATTAAGTCAAACGTGAAAAGATTGATTTGTTCTTTAGCTTTTTCTGAGTTTTCTCCAGTAGAAACTATGAAGTTATTTTCATTTAAATATTCTTTGAGCAATTCTCTTATTCTATTATCATCATCTACAACCAGTATATGTTTTTTATTTTTTTCCATTTATAATCCTAGTTAAGACTTCTTTAAATTTTATAACAGAATCAGGGTCAGAATTTTTAAGAGCATTAAATATTCTATTTTTTTGAACTTCATAAACTTTATTAAAAAATATTTTACCTTCTTTATCTAAAAATAATTTTTTTTTTCTAGTATCATTATCATCTTTAACTTGTTTAATCATTCTAGATTTTAAAAGATCTCTTAAAACCCTACTCAAACTTTGTTTAGTAATTTTTAGCTTAAACATGAGTTCACTCAAACTTAATCCCGGATTTCTTTCTATGAGATTTAGCGATCTTAAATGAGCAAGGCCAAATAATTTTTTAGCTAGTATTTCTTTGGGGTCAGAGAATGTTTCTTTATAAGCATAAAAGAGCAACTGTATAAAATCTTTTATTTGATCATCTCTAAGGTATAGTAGATTTTTCATCATTGGTAAGTTATATTGACTTATTGTATTAAGAAAAATACTTTTTTGTAACAAAAAAATCGTTATATTAATTTTTATATGGAAAACGTACCCTACGATAAAAGATCAGGTAAAATTTGGTTTAACGGAGCCCTAGTTAATTGGGCGGACGCCAATGTTCATGTACTTAATCACGGACTTCATTATGCAAGTTGCGTTTTTGAAGGAGAAAGAGTCTATGAGGGTGAAATTTTCAAGCTAGAAGAACACACCAAGAGATTGTTTTATTCCGCCAATAGAATGGGTATTGAAGTTCCGTTTAATGAAAAAGAAATTAATGAAGCTTGTAAACAAATAGTTAATATACAAAATGTAAACAACGGATATGTCAGACCAGTAATTTGGAGAGGCAGTGAAATGATGGCCATTTCAGCTCAAAAAAATAAAACTAATATGGCAATTGCAACATGGGAATGGGGATCTTATTTTGATCCAAAATTGAAAATAGAAGGAATTAAATTAAATATTTCAAATTGGCGAAGACCTGCTCCAAATTCTATTCCGTGGGATACTAAGGCTTCAGGACTTTATATGATATGCACACTTTCCAAACATGAGGCAGAAAAAAAGGGATTTGCAGACTCTTTGATGCTAGACCACGAGGGAAATATTGCCGAAGCAACAGGCGCAAATATTTTTTTTAAGAATAAAGTCGGCGAATTGCACACTCCTATTCCAGACTCATTTTTAGATGGTATTACCAGAAGAGCGATTATATCAATTGCAAAAAAAAAAGGCATTATAGTTAAAGAGCGAAAAATAAAACCTGAAGAATTAAATACTTTTGTAGGATGTTTTTTAACAGGAACAGCAGCAGAATTAACCCCTGTATCACAAATAAGTGAACATCAATTTAAAATTTGCGAAACTATAACGGGCTTAAGTAAAAGCTATCAAGATCTTGTAAGAAACAGAACAGCAGCTTAATTTTTTTTCCCGATTATTAATACTGACCAAGCTAAAAATCTTAAAAATTTAATTTTAAATATTATTTGATCCAATCTTGCAAGTGAGTTGTAAATTAAAGAATTTTGCGGGGATTTATAAAATGGAAAAAAAATTAAAGTTAAAAAACCGTAATATTTAATAACTAATTCTCCGTAAAGACTTTTTAAAAATTCAAAGTCCTTCTTTACAAAAGGATGTTCGTCCTTAGACCTTGAGTGAGGAGTTAAATTTCTATAAAGATTAATAAATGGATTTGTTCCAAGTGGTTCCATAAAAACCATTTTACCATTTTTTTTTAACAATCTTTTTATTTCTTTTGCTGACACTTCCAAGTTAAGATGGTGCAATATACCTGTGCCATAAATTAAATCAAAGCTATTCGATTTAAAGCTTGAATTTTCGCAGTTTTCAACCTTGTATTCGATATCTAAGTTTAATTCTTGAGCTCGAGCTATGGCTTTTTTAATAGATACATCTGATATGTCCGCTCCTATAATTTTATAAGGATTTTTCTTTGCAATTTTTTCTGTTATACTGCCATTTCCACATCCGTAATCTAGTATTGTTTTATTTTTAGTATTTTCCTCTATATAATCATAAAAATCTTTATATAGATTAAATATCGCTTTATAAAAAATGTTCTCAGATCTTCCTTTGTCTTTCGATTGAAGTTTATTGTGAAATTCTTTTTCTCTTAAATTTACTTCAGTAAGCTTCATAAATTATAATTATTTATTATCCTCACTAATTGCGTGATCAATACTTTTAATCAAGTAGTCATAACCAGTATATAGTGTTAAAAAAGCTGACAACCAAAGAAGAATAATGCCTATTGTTTGAGCGTTATAATCTTGAAAGTTAACAATTTTATTACCACTTTCACCAGTTAATAATATGGCTATAGCCAACATTTGAATAAAAGTTTTCAATTTTGCTAGACCTGTTACTGGCATATCTACATTAACTTTAGCTAAAAATTCTCTAAGTCCAGAGATAAGAATTTCTCTGGTTAAAATTATAATCGCAGCTATAACTTCATAATTTTTGATTGTACCATTCATAACCAATAAAATTAAAGCTGCAGAAATCAAAATTTTATCTGCAATTGGATCAAGAAGTTCACCAAGTTTGGACTCTTCTTTAAATAATCTTGCTAAAAGTCCATCCAGGTAATCTGTAAAGCTCGCTAAAACAAATAAAAAAAAAGGAATTAAATCGCCAAAAAATCCAGGCAAGAAAAATGAAATAACAAATATCGGGACTATTATTATTCGTCCAATTGTTAATATATTTGGTATTTTAATATTCATTCGTGAAAATAATTATATATTTTCTTAGCGATATTGTCCTCAATTCCTTCAACAGATTTTATCTCATCAAAACTTGCTGATTCTACTGCTCTAGCCGAACCAAAATGGTTCAATAATGCTCTTTTTCTCTGTTTTCCTATGCCAGCAATTTGGTCAAGTAATGATTTGCTAAGATTTTTCTTTCTTTTTGCTCTATGGGTGCTTATTGCAAATCTATGCGCCTCGTCCCTCAATCTTTGAATAAAAAATAATAAGGGATCATTTTTTTCAAATTTATATTCTTCATTCTCATAATATAAAGTTTCATTTCCAGCATTTCTATTTTTACCTTTTGCTATAGCAATTATGGGCATGTTATTTAATTGAAGTTCATTTAAGACTTTTCTACTTACGGAGTATTGGCCTTTTCCGCCATCAACCATTACAAGGTCAGGAAGTGATAGCGCACCAGATGTTTCTTTAACTGCTTTCGAAAACCGTCTAAACAAAACTTCTTTAAGCATTCCATAATCATCACCTTTAACAGAATCATTTTTAATATTAAACTTTCTATATCTTTTTTTAATAAAACCCTCATTGCCAAATGTTATCAAGCCACCGACACAATCTGTACCCTGAATATGGCTATTATCATACACTTCAATTAAATTTATATTTTTATTCAGCTTAAATTTATTAGATAAATTATTAATTAAACTTAAATTGCTTTGTGTTTCATATAATTTTTGAATTAAAGCTTGTTTAGCATTTTTCTCTGCCATAGCTGTAAGTGATAGTTCTTCTTTTTTTTTAGCTTCTTTTAAAGCAATATTTTTGTTTTCTTTTATTGAAAACGTTTTTTCCAATAATTTTTTTTCATTAATTTTATGGTTGGTTATTATCAAGGACGGTATAGATTTATTTTCATAAAATTGAGCAACAAACGAGGATAATATATTAGATAATTTTTCATCTGGATCGTGTTTAGGAAAAAAAGCTTGATTACCCCAATTTTGTTTAGACCTAAAAAAAAATACTTGAATACAAGTTCTACCTGATTCCTTATAGGCCGCAATTACGTCTGCTTCCACTAAGTTTGTTTCACTTATTTTTAATGAGGATTGAATTATATTAAGTGATTTAATTTTATCTCTAAATGTAGCCGCTTTTTCAAAGTCAAGTTCGTCACTAGCCTTATCCATCTGGATAGAAAAACTTTTTTGAATTTTTCGATATTTTCCACTAGAAAGAAATTCGTAGGCTGCCTCAACAAGTTTGGCGTAATCCTCTTTGCTAATTTTACCACCGCAAGGCCCCGCACAACGTTTTAGATAATAATTAAAGCACGTCTTATTTGCTAGTTCAACTTGCTGGTCAGAGCAAGAACGAATTAAAAAAATTTTTTGAAGAGTTTTAATTGCACTATTTACAGCCATAGCACTTGCAAATGGACCAAAATATCGTCCAGCTTTATTTTTAACTCCACGGTGTTTTTCAATACGAGGAAATTCATGGCCTGATAAAAAAATATAAGGAAAGGACTTGTCATCTTTTAAAAGTATATTGAAACGAGGTTTATGTTTTTTTATTAAATTAGCCTCAAGAAGCAACGCCTCACTTTCATTGGAGGTAGTTGTGGTCTCTAAAAATTTAGTCTGTGATAACATTCTTTCAGTTCTTATAGGAAGGTTTCCATCAGAAACGTAGCTTTTCAATCTATTGGGAATATTTTTTGCCTTTCCAATGTATAAGATTTCTTTTTTAGAACTTAACATTCTATACACACCAGGGTTTTTCGCCAGTAAAGGAATTTTGTCTTTAATTATTTTTTTTCCAAAATCTAAGTTGTTCAGCATAATCTTTTTTTGGAAATCTCAATTCCTACTGATGAAGTATTTTTAATAATTTGAGTTTTTTCTAATCTAAGTTTTATTTTTAAAATGTTTGCATCTTTAAATAATTCATTCAAAATCTCTTCGGCCAAAGTCTCCAGTAACTCATAATGTCGATTTTTAGTAAGTCTGGTTATAATTTTTATGACAGTTTCATAATTAACAATGGTACTTAGTTTATTTTCATTGGGGAAAAGAGAAGAGATTATATCTATGAGCAAATTGAATTTAACTTCTTGTTTTTTTACTTTTTCAAACCCGTGAATACCTATTGATATTAAGAGGGTTAAATCAGAAATTATTACTTTTCGCTTATAAGAATAATTTTGATTCGATCTTAATTTAATAATTTTTAGATTTTTTTTTTTCATTCTTTAGTGTTAATTATATCTGGCGTTTCCCAAGCTAGAGATTGACCACTATCCACACATATAATTTGCCCAGTTATATTATCGTTGTTTATTAAATATTGAACAGTTTTACAGATATTTTCTGGATCAACTTTATTTTTAAGAATTAAAGATTTCCATTGTTTTTTAAAATGATTTTTTGATTGCCTTTTATTTTTAATTGTAGGTCCAGGAGCAATTCCATTAACTCTTATATTGGGAGCCAGACTCATCGCAGATGTTTTTGTGAGAGTTTGGAGGCCAGTCTTGCTTAGTGTGTAAGAAAAAAAAAATGGAGTTAATTTAAAAACTCTTTGATCGATAATATTTATTATATTTCCTCTCTTTAATCTTAAATATTTTTTAAAATGTTGCGTTAGAATAGCGGGAGCCTTTAAATTTACATTAATATGATTATTAAAACTTTTTTCATCAAAATTAAATATATTATCTCTTTCAAAAATTGATGCATTATTAATTAAACAATCTAATCCTTTCATTTTTTTATAAGCAAAGGAAATAATTCTTTTAGTTTGTATTTCTTTAGATAGGTCTGCTTTAATTAAAAAAATTTTACAACCAATTTTTTCTAAGTTAATTTTTAAATTTTTAACTTCTTTTTTTGATTTATGGAAGTGTAAAGTGATTTGCGTTCCTTGCCTAGCAAGTGACTTAGCTATAGCAGCACCTATTCTAGTTGCACTTCCTGTTATAATTATTTTTTTGGCTTCCATTTTTTTTGTTGTCTTTTTGTTGATGTTCCAGGCATTCCTAAAGTTGAACGGCCCTTAGGATAAATTTTAGTCTTTAAGTTATATTGACTGATCTTCGGATTCAATGTGATTTCTAGCTCACTCGCTTCTAATTTTCTTATTTCATCTCTTATTTTCGCAGCTTCCTCGAACTCAAGATTAGCCGCAGAATCTTTCATTTTTTTATTTAAACCTTTAAGATGTTTTTTAAGATTACCACCAATATTTGACCCCTTAATGTCCGCGTAATCTTTTTCATAAACAGACTTCAGAATATCTCCTATATCTTTTTTTATAGATTGTGCTGTTATATTATTTTTTTTATTATATTCGACCTGTATGCTTCTTCTCCTGTCCGTTTCTTTAATTGCATTAATTATACTTTTTGTCTTTTTATCAGCGTATAATATTACTCTTCCATCAAGATTTCTTGCGGCCCTTCCAATAGTTTGAACTAAAGAAGTTTCAGATCTAAGAAAACCTTCTTTGTCTGCATCTAAAATAGCTACTAGAGCGCACTCAGGGATGTCTAAACCCTCTCTTAATAAATTTATTCCAACTAATATGTCGAAAACACCAAGTCTTAAATCTCTAATTATTTCTATCCTTTCAAGGGTATCAATATCAGAATGCATATATCTTACTTTGAGTCCATTTTCATGAAGGTACTCAGTTAGATCTTCCGCCATTTTTTTGGTCAATGTTGTAGCTAAAACCCTGTACCCTTTCCCTATTACTTTGGCCGCTTGGTGCATTAAATCATCAACTTGACTTTTTGCAGGTCTTATTTCAACAGGTGGATCAATTAATCCAGTAGGTCTAATTATTTGATCAATATGTTTATTGTTTGTTTGTTTTAATTCCCAGGGACCCGGAGTAGCTGAAACAAAAATAGTTTGAGTTCTCATCATGTCCCATTCCTCAAATTTTAAAGGTCTATTATCCATGCATGAAGGTAGCCTAAAACCATATTCAGCTAAAGTGCTTTTTCTTGTTCTATCACCTTTGTACATACCATTGAGCTGCGGAACTGTTACGTGACTTTCATCAACAAATACAATTGTGTTGTCAGGAAAATATTCAAATAAAGTTGGAGGCGGTTCTCCAGCTTTTCTACCTGATAAAAATCTTGAATAATTTTCAATACCTGCACATGTGCCTGTTGCTTCTATCATTTCAAGATCAAACTTGGTTCGCTCCCTTAGCCTTTGTTCTTCTAATAATTTATTATTCTCTCTATGTTTTTTTAATGTCTCAGCAAGTTCAGATTTAATTTGTTTAATTGCCTGATCCATAGTTGGCTTCGGTGTAATATAATGACTATTCGCATATATTTTTATAGCTGAAAAATTGTTTGTTACATCACCTGTTAAAGGATCGAATTCTTCTATTTTTTCTAACTTATTTAAATTAAAACTAATTCTCCAAGCTCTGTCCTCTAGATGAGACGGAAAAATTTCTAAATTTTCTCCTCTTACTCTAAAAGTTCCTCTAAAAAAACTTTGGTCATTTCTTTTATATTGAAGAGTGACAAAAGTTCTTATTAATTGATCTCTTTCATAATTATTATTTTTTTTTAGGGTGATTGTCATTTTGCTATAAGCTTCAACTGACCCAAGGCCATAGATACACGAAACACTAGCTACAATAATTACATCATCTCTTTCTAATAAGGAACGAGTGGCAGAGTGCCTCATTCTATCAATCTGCTCATTGATTGAAGCTTCCTTTTCAATATAAGTATCCGATCTTGGCACGTATGCTTCTGGGGTATAATAGTCATAATAAGAAACAAAATACTCGACGGCATTATTAGGAAAAAAACTTTTAAACTCACCATAAAGTTGAGCAGCTAAAGTTTTATTTGGAGCTAAAATTAATGCAGGTCTATTTGTTGCTTCAATGACTTTTGCCATTGTAAAAGTTTTTCCTGAACCAGTTACGCCTAATAAAACTTGCTCATTCTGTGATTCTTTTAGGTTTTTAAGCAATTCCTTTATTGCTTGAGGCTGATCCCCAGCTGGTTGAAAATTACTTTTAATTTTAAATTTAATACCACCCTCCAACTTCTCATTTATAGAGGTGTTAGTATTTTCAATATCTAGTATTTTTTCTTGATAAGTATTTTGCATTTTGTGTTATTAATAATTTAAAAAAAACATTATAGAATTCAATGAGCATAGTTTCCAACAATTTAAAACGTATAAAACCGTCGCCCACTATAGCTGTTACTCAAAAAGCGAGAGAATTAAAGGCTTCTGGTAAAGATATAATCGGCCTTGGAGCTGGAGAACCTGATTTTGACACTCCAGACAACATTAAGCAGGCAGCCATAAAAGCCATTAAAGATGGAGACACAAAGTACACAGCAGTAGATGGAACGCCAGCTTTAAAAGATGCAATTGTTAAAAAATTTAAAAGAGAGAATAATTTAGATTACCAAGTCGATCAAATAACAGTTGGTGCCGGTGGAAAACACGTAATTTACAATGCCATGATGGCAACCTTAAATGAAGGAGACGAAGTTGTTGTGCCAGCTCCTTATTGGGTATCTTATCCTGATATTGTCTTATTAGCTGGAGGAAAGCCAGTTATTTTAGAATGTAATGAGAAACAAGGATTTAAAATTAACCCATCAGAATTAGAAAAAACTATAACAAAAAAAACAAAATGGATAATATTAAATTCACCATCAAATCCTACTGGCGCTTGTTATTCTGAAAAAGATATAAGAGAAATCGCTAAAGTTTTAGAAAAACATCCCCATGTTTATATTTTGAGCGATGATATTTATGAACATGTAATATACGAAAGTTTTAAGTTTTTCACTATTGCTCAAATAGAAAGTTTAAAAGACAGAGTCCTAACAATGAATGGAGTTAGTAAAGCATATTCAATGACAGGCTGGAGAATAGGGTATGCTGCTGGTCCAAAAGAAATTATCAAAGCAATTGCCAAAATACAATCTCAATCAACAACGAATCCATCTTCAATTAGTCAAGCTGCTGCAGTCGAAGCTTTAAATGGCACACAAAAATTTATTAAAGAAAGAGCAACTTTATTTCAGGCTAGAAGGGACTTTGTCGTTAAAGCTTTAAATGAAATTGAAGGAATCGAATGTTTAAATCCAGAGGGTGCTTTTTATGTTTTTCCAAGTTGCAAAGGTTTAATTGGAAAAAAAGATAATAAAGGAAATGATATTAAAAAAGACACTGACTTCGTTCAATCCTTGTTAGAAAATAATGGCGTGGCAGTTGTTCAAGGATCTGCTTTTGGTTTGGAGGGATTCTTCAGAATTTCTTACGCTACTTCAATGGAAAATTTACAAAAAGCGTTAGAGAAGATTTCGTCTTTTTGTAAAAGCTTAAGTTAATGTAACCAATCCACTCAGAAACTGTTGCAAAAGTAATGATAGCTATTGCTCAAAGTGATACTCAGCAAATAACTTTTGAGTCTAACGAGATATCAGAAATAATTAGTTAATATTTTATTTGTGATCTAAAATCTTTTTAGCTGTGATTGTTTTTCTTATCCATGCTTTAGGAATTGATTCAAAACCTTTTAAGGCCGCGAAGTAAGCTCCAACAAAATTGACACGTGAACAATTACAACCACCAGCTTTAATTGTTCTTAAAATAGCATCTTTATAACCTGATGAATTAATAATAGAATGAATTGAACTATTAAATGTTCCAGGGTAACTACATGCCATCCCTAATTTCTTTACTACAGCCGAGTGAGGTTTTGCTTTTAATTTTTTTACTTTTTTAATGTCTTCAGCAACACTTTTAAAATATGAATTTTTCTTAAATTTTTTAACGAATTCATTTACGGGGTCTTTTACTCCTTTTAGGGCAAAATCTATTAGATGAAACTTAGCTAAAGCATATTTAAGACTTATTTTTGAAATTGTAATTATTGAAATAATTTTTTTTAAATTATTAAAACTATAGCCATATAGAAAATAGGGTAGAGCAGCACAATATCCATCAGACTCGTTTACTTTTTTTCCACCTGTTATCTTTTTTTTAGCCTTGATATTTTGGATAGTCTCAACAATGTTTTGATGTATCCAAGGACCTTTAATTATTCCCCTCCAATCTTTTACTTTTCTATATTTAGCTCTTAGATTAAAGTTCTTCCAGTAGGCGCTTCCTGGTCCGAAGTTCTTAATAATATTTTTTTTAAATCTTACTTCTATATTTTCAGGTCCTTCAAGCAATGTCTTGAACATAATTTGACCAATATCATTATAGCCTGAAACTCTTCCAGTTTTGATATTGTAAAAGGGACTCTTATTTTTACTTAAAAAAGTAAAATCTTTCTTTCCCTTTACATAGGACAATAGTTTTTTTTGATTATAAACCCAATGCAAAGGTCTTGCCGCAGCATCAGCAACTGTAGATCCTAAAAACACATGTAGGTTATTTTTCATTATTTTTTTTTAAATTAACAAAACTAGGTAAATATTCATAATTTTTATAGCGTAAAGTTTGAAAATTTTCAAGAGATGTTCTTAATTTAGTTTACCAAGATCAAGCGCTTTTATTATTTTGAGGATAGATGTTTTTCTGCTTCAAGAGCAGCCATACAACCCATTCCCGCAGCAGTTACAGCTTGTCTGAAAATTTTATCCTTAACATCACCAGCCGCAAAAACACCTGGCACATTTGTAATTGTTGAATCAGGTTTTGTAATTAAATAACCCTCTTTATCCATATCTAATTGATTTTTAAATAAAGCTGTAGCAGGATCATGGCCAATAGCTATAAACAAACCATCTGCTTTTAATTCAATGACATTATTAGTTTTCAAATTTTTTATTTTAATTGCATTTACATTTTTAGGTTCAGAAGTACCTAAAACTTCTTCGACAGCACTATCCCAAATAATTTCAATTTTTTTATTAGCTTTTAATTTTTCTTGTAATAGTTTTTCTGCTCTTAATTCATTTCTTCTATGTATTAAATAAACTTTTGACGCAAATTTTGTTAAAAATATTGCCTCTTCTACAGCCGCGTTACCACCACCTACGACTGCAACTTCTTTTTCTTTAAAAAAGAAACCATCACAAGTAGCACAAGATGAAACTCCAAACCCTTTAAATTCTTGCTCTGATTTTAAATTCAACCATCTAGCTTGAGCACCAGTTGAAATTATAATGGAATCAGCTGTATAAACTTGACCGTTATCACCTACCGCAGAAAAAGGTCTTTTTGAAAGATCTACTTTACCAATATGATCTTGTATCATTTTAGTACCAACTGCTTCTGCTTGGCCTTTCATTTCTTCCATTAACCAAGGTCCTTGAATAACCTTTGAAAAACCAGGAAAATTCTCAACATCTGTGGTTGTTGCTAATTGGCCTCCAGGTTCAGATCCGAACACCATGATTGGCTCCAACATAGCTCTAGCCGCGTATATTGCCGCTGTATAACCGGCTGGCCCCGATCCAATAATTAACACTTTTGTATGTTTAGTAGATTTAATATTCATTATATAGAAGGTATATAGTATTAAATGTTAAAATTAAAAGCCCATCTTTTGTCCCAGGGAATGCACGGCATGATAAGTCAGGTGGAAGGCTTATCTAATGCTTTAAATCTAGATTTTAAACACCAGACGGTTAAATTGAAATCTTTTTGGAATTTAATACCTCCTAAATTTACACCTATTTCTGAAAACCTATTAATAGAAAAATTTATTTGTGATTCTAAAGTTATCATTTCTTGCGGAAGAAAGAGTGTGATTCATTCAATTGCTTTAAAAAAAAGGTACAAGAAAGAAATTTTTAATATCCATATACAAGACCCTAAAGTTTCTCTTAAAAATTTTGATCTTGTTATTTGTCCAGATCATGACAATTTAATTGGAAACAATGTAATAAAAACAAGAGGAGCCATTCACTATCTAAAAAAAAATGAAATAGACAAAAACAAAGAGTACATCAAAGTTGAGAAAGAAAATAAAAAAATTGTTTCTTTTATAATAGGAGGACCAAATAAATATTATAACTTTTCAGAAGAACAAATAAACACCATGTTTAATAAAATAAAAAAATTATTTACACCGGATAAGTATAAATTAATTGTTGTACCCTCATATCGAACGCCGGATAGAATAATAAAAAAAGCATTTAATACATTTAGCCACAACCATATTGTTATTAAGGAAATAGATAAAAAAGCATATCTATCATCATTGAGCTGGTCTGATATAATAGTTGTAACATGCGATTCAACTTCCATGATCTCAGAAGCTGCCATTACAGGAAAACCTATTTATATAGCAAATATGCAACCAGTAAGAAATAACATTAGATTTAAAACTTTTTATAGTCAATTTAAGAAACTTGGTATAATTAGAGACTTAAAAAACAATATTGAATTATGGAGTTATAACCAATTAGATGAAGTTAATAGAATTGCTCCAATTATAAAAGAAAGAATGAAATTAAATGGAATTACTTAAATCACTTAAAGATAAAATTAAATCGTATCAAGTTCCTTTCAAGCACTTTGAGCTGAACCAACCTTTAACAGATGAGGCGATAAAAGAAATTTGCGATACTGATATACTTGACCCAAAAAATGAAAACTTAAATTACGATGGAACAAGAGCTTTGGACGGAGGAGGAGGAGCTTTTCGTTTAGGAATAAAAAATGGGGGAAAGGCAAAAAAAATTAGATGTTATGTAACTAAAGAAAATTCAAATAAATTTCCACATCTTACGAATTTTATAGATGAACTCAGATCCAAGGATGTTTATAAAAAAATAGGAGCTTTAATCGGCAAGGATTTAAGTAATTCATTTGTACGGTTAGAAGTTATTTGTGACAGAGAGGGTTTTTGGCTTAAACCACACTGTGATATTGAAGAAAAATTAATGTCATCAATTGTTTTTGTTAATCCTTACGGTGAGTCTGAGAACTTAGGTACGGATTTTTACGATGAAAAATTAAATAAAGTTAAAACTGTTCCTTATAAAAATAATTATGGGTATTTTTTTACAAGCGGGCCCAATACATGGCACGGTATGGAAAAAAAAGAGATAAAAAAAGAGAGAAGGTGCATCCAGATTAATTACGTTACTTTTACTACTGATTGGCAAGTTAAATAATCCTAGAGTATCATTAAATGTCCTGTAGAGAAGTTACTGTCATTTTTTTTGACTTGAGAGATTTTATACCTTCTAAACACACGTGTGCCGTCGACATATTTGTACAATAAGGTACTTTATTTGCTAATGTTGCTCTCCTTAAAGCTTTCGCATCATTAAACTGACTTTCGCTGTTACCACCACCAGTATTTATTACTAATGCGATTTTTTTAGAATTTAGAATATCTACAATATGAGGAGATCCTTCATAAACTTTATTAATTTTTTTACATTTTATTCCATTTTTATTTATAAAGTTTGACGTGCCTTCTGTGCCACAAAGCGTAAAGTTTAATTTTAATAGCTGCCTAGCTAAACCAACACCTTCACTTTTATGACTATTTTTAAGAGATATAAATGCCAAACCTTTTGTTGGAAGTGAGTTAGACGCAGCAATTTGACTTTTGGCGAAAGCCATTCCAAAATCTTTGTCAAAACCCATGACCTCACCAGTTGATTTCATTTCTGGTCCTAGTAATAAATCGCTTTTCGGAAATTTATTAAAAGGAAATACAGCTTCTTTTACTGCAAACATATTTTTAGTTTTACTTTTTAAATTAAAATTTAATAAATTTTCCCCAGCCATTACTCTAGAAGCAATTTTAGCAAGAGGAATTCCCTTAGCTTTCGATACAAAAGGTACCGTTCTACTAGCTCTCGGATTTACCTCAATTACAAAAATTTTATCATTTTTAATTGCAAATTGAATATTCATGAAACCTTTTACATTTAATGCGATAGCTAATTTTTTTGTCTGAATTTCTATTTCTTTTATTAAATTTTTCTTAATTGATATTGGAGGCAAACAACAAGCAGAATCTCCCGAGTGAATACCAGCTTCTTCTATGTGCTGCATTATTCCTGCAACAAACACGTTTTTACCATCTGATATAGCATCTACATCGATTTCCATCGCACTATCAATAAACCTATCAATTAATATTGGGTTTTTTTCGGCAACTTTAAATGCTTCTTCAACAAAGTTTTTTAACTGGCTTTTCTCGTATACTATTTCCATTGCTCTTCCGCCCAAAACATATGATGGCCTCACGATTAGAGGCAGGCCAATTCTATCGGCTATCCTAATTGCTTCTTTAAATGTTTTAGCCATTCCGCTCTCTGCTTGTTTAAGCTTTAACTTATTAAGTAGTTTTTTAAATCTATCTCTATCTTCGGCTAAATCGATAGATTTATATTGAGTTCCTAAAATTGGTAAATTATTATCATGTAAAAACTTTGCAAGCTTTATTGGAGTTTGACCGCCGAACTGAGTAATAATTCCAACCAGACTTCCTTTTTCTTTTTCTTTTATAATTATATTGTAAATATACTCTTCCGTAAGTGGTTCAAAATATAATCTATCACTTGTATCGTAGTCGGTTGATACAGTTTCTGGATTGCAATTGATCATTATAGTTTCAAAACCACGTTTTTTTAGCGCATAACTAGCTTGGCAACAGCAGTAGTCAAACTCAATACCTTGACCAATACGATTGGGACCACCTCCTAAAATTATAATCTTTTTTTTTGAAGAGGGGTGAGCCTCACACTCTAGTTTAGCAGAGTAACTTCTTTGATAAGTTGAATACATGTAGGGTGTGAAAGATTTAAATTCTGCAGCACAAGTATCCACTTTTTTGTAAACTGGCAATACTTTTAAAGCTGTTCTTTTTTTTCTAACAATTTTTTCTGGTATTTTAGTAATTTCTGATAATTTTTTATCAGAATATCCTATTGATTTAATTTTATTAAATTCATTAAAGTCTTTAGGAAGTCCTCTTTTTTTTATTTTATTTTCCGTATCTATAATTTCCTTTATTTGCTCTAAAAACCAATTGTCTATTTTTGATAATTTTTGTATCTTTTTAATATTAATTTTTTTTCTAAAAGCTTCGGCAACTAGTAAAATTTTATTAGGTATGTTTATCTTTAAATTTTTTTCTATTTCCTTTTTGTTTAGCGACATAACACTATCTAAGCCTGAAAAACCAACCTCTAAAGAAACCAATGCTTTTTGAAGAGACTCTTTGAAATTTCTACCAATCGCCATAGCTTCACCTACGGATTTCATTGACGTTCCTAAAATTGCATCAGATGATGAAAATTTTTCAAAAGTAAACCGTGGGATTTTAGTAACAACATAATCTATTGTTGGCTCAAAGGAAGCGGGAGTTACTTTTGTTATTTCATTTTTTAATTCATCTAATGTGTAGCCAACAGCAAGTTTTGCAGCTATTTTTGCTATAGGAAAACCTGTTGCTTTTGACGCAAGAGCCGACGATCTAGAAACTCTTGGATTCATTTCGATTATAACCATTCTTCCATTTCTAGGATCGATTGCAAATTGAACATTCGAACCACCTGTTTCTACTCCTATTTTTCTCAGACAGGCAATCGAAGCATTTCTCATGACTTGGTACTCCTTATCAGTAAGTGTAAGAGCAGGAGCTACTGTAATGGAGTCGCCGGTATGTATACCCATTGGATCAACGTTCTCAATAGAACAAACGATAATACAGTTGTCTTTTTTATCTCTAACTACTTCCATTTCAAATTCTTTCCAACCCTCAAGAGATTCTTCAATTAAGACTTGGCTCACTGGAGACTCCTGCAGTCCTTCTTTTACTATTTTAATATATTCTTTATTTGTTTTAGCTATACCTCCCCCCAATCCCCCTAAAGTGAAAGCCGGTCTAATAATTGCAGGCAATCCAATTTGTCTTAATGCTTTTGCAGCATCTTTTATATGATTTACAACTTTTGATTTTGGAAGATCCAAACCAATATCTAACATGTTTTTTCTAAATTTTTTTCTATCTTCAGCATTAGAGATCGCTTTAGAATTTGCACCGATTAATTCAATTTTGTATTTCTTTAAAATCCCTTGTTTTTCTGCAACCATAGCTAAATTCAAAGCAGTTTGTCCACCCATAGTAGGAAGAATTGCATCTGGATTTTCTTTTTGAATAATCTTTTCTAAAATTTCTAAGGTAATTGGTTCAATATAAGTTTTATCGGCAACATCAGGATCGGTCATTATTGTTGCGGGATTAGAATTGATTAAGACAACCTTATAGCCCTCATCTTTCAAAGCTTTACAAGCCTGCGTTCCTGAGTAATCAAACTCACATGCTTGACCAATTATTATTGGTCCCGCGCCGACCACCAGTATAGTCTTAAGATCTTTTCTTTTTGGCATTTTTTTTCATGTTGGTAATAAATTCTTGAAATAAATAAACACTATCTTGAGGACCTGGGTTAGACTCAGGGTGATATTGTACAGAAAAAACAGGTTTATTTTTTAACCTTATTCCTTCAATGCAATTATCGAACAATGATACGTGTGTGATTTCAACACACTTTGGTAAACTTTTTTTAATTATTTCAAAACCGTGATTTTGACTTGTGATTTCGACGTTGCCCTTAACTAAATTCTTAACTGGATGATTGGCTCCTCTATGGCCTAATTTCATTTTTTTAGATTTAGCACCTAATGCCAATGCAAGTATTTGATGTCCAAGACAAATTCCAAAAATAGCTATTTTATTTTTAATTAATTCTTTAATAGTATTAATTGCATATTTTCCAGTTGCAGCAGGATCGCCTGGTCCATTAGATAAAAAAACTCCATTTGGTTTCAATTTCATTATTTCTTTGGCAGTTGTTTTGCATGGGACAACAGTAACTTTACAATTAAAGTCAGAAAAGTATCTCAAAATATTTTTTTTAATACCATAATCAATCGCCACAACATGTAGTAGTTTTATTTTATTTTTTAAATATCCTTTATTTTTCTTCCAAGTTTTAAGTCCAATCCATGTATAATTTTTTGTTGTTGAAACTTTTTGTGCTAAATCTAAATTTTTTAGACCGCTCCATTTTTTTGTAGATTTTAGCAATTGATTTATGTTAAATTTTTTATTTTTAGAAAAAGATATCGTTCCTTTTGGAGCACCATTATCCCTAATATGATTTGTTAAAGATCTGGTATCTAACCCTGTTAGACCAACAATTTTATTTTCTTTTAACCAGTTATTAAGATTTTTAATTGATCTATAGTTTGAAGGGTCGGTAATATTTGTATTCAATATAACTCCCTTGACCCAAGCCCTTGAGGCCTCATTGTCTTCTTCATTAGTTCCAACGTTTCCAATATGAGGAAAGGTAAAACTAATAATTTGATCTGAGTATGATGGATCTGTAATAATTTCTTGGTAGCCAGTAATAGAAGTGTTAAAACAAACCTCTCCTGTTACCTGGCCTTCATAACCGATACCTTGGCCGATAAAGCTTTGACCATTTTCTAATACTAAAATACCTGTGGAATCGATCTTACTAAGATTTTTTTTTGAGTTTATATTTTGATTAATTATTTTCAAATACAACTCATGAGTTAAAGTAAAAAACTTATAAACATGATTTTGCGAAACATATGAAATAGAAATATAATCGTCAAGAAAGTTCTTTTTGTTTTAAAGAAGAACTGTGATTAAAGTAACTTAAAAATATGTCTTTAAAAAACCAAATAGAAGAAAAGCTAAAACAAGCCCTTAAAGAGAAAGATAAAAGCACATACTCAACCCTGAGATTAGTGGTTTCAGCAATTAAAGACGTAGAAATTGCTAATCGTAGCAAAAATAAAAACAATATTTCTGATAGTGAAATAATGTCAATTTTAAAGAAGATGATAAAGCAAAGAAACGAATCAAGTGCAGTTTACAAAAAAGCAGGTAGATTGGAATTGTTGAAAACAGAAATTGATGAAATTGAAGTAATAAGTTTGTACCTACCAAAACAGATGAATAACGAAGAAACAAAAAATCTGTGTGAAGAAGCGATTAAATTAACGGGGGCAAGCTCGATAAAAGACATGGGTAAAGTAATGGGGCAGCTAAAGTCAAATCACTCAGACAGTTTAGATTTTTCACAAGTGAGTTTAATAATAAAAGAATTATTAAAATAAAAATGAAATATCCAAAAGAATACATAAATGAAATTAAATTAAGAATAAAAGTTTCACGCGTAGTTGGTAAATCTGTTCAGCTAAAAAAAAGAGGGAAAGAATTTGTAGGTTTGTCACCTTTTAAAAACGAGAAAAGTCCATCTTTTACAGTTAGCGATGAAAAAGAATTTTATCATTGCTTTAGCACAGGTGAACACGGAAATATTTTTGATTTTTTAATGAAAACAAAGTCTATGAATTTTGGAGAAGCAGTCAAAACATTGGCAGCAGAAGCTGGAATGCAACCCTACAGATTTTCAAATTTTGATGAAAAAAGAGAAAAAAAATATAAAACTTATAAAAATATTTTTGAGGAATATAAAAACTTTTTCCATAATAAAATTTTTGATAGCAACCTCAAAGAGTCCTTAGAGTATTTAAATAAGAGGGGATTAAGTAAGAATATTATTATGGAGTTCAAATTAGGTTATGTTCCTTGGAAAAATAATTTTTATTCTGAACTATTAAAAAAATATACTGAAGAGGAGATCGATTCAACAGGACTTTATTATAAAAGTGACAAAACAAAAAATTATATAGATAGATTTAACTCAAGAATAATTTTTCCTGTAAATAATTTATCAGGTGATACGATTGCTTTTGGCGGCAGAATTATAAAAGAAAGTAAATTAGCAAAATACATAAATTCACCTGAAACAGATTTTTATAAAAAAGGAAGGATGTTATTTAATTTAGATAAAGCAAAAATAATGCGTCCTGAAACAAATGAAGTTGTAGTTGTAGAAGGATATATGGATGTTGTAAGTTTACATGCAGCAGGAATAAAAAATGTAATTTCTAATTCTGGTACCGCTCTAACCGAAACACAAATAGAACTAGTATGGAAATTTTTTTCTAATCCAATACTATGTTTAGATGGAGATGAAAGCGGTCAAAAAGCTGCTTTAAGAATAGCCGAGAGATTATTCCCCTTGATTAATGAAAATGATAAAATATATTTTTCAATACTACCAAACAATCAGGACCCAGATGATTATATAAAAAAAAATGGTAAAGAACAATTCATTAGCTTTTTAAAAGAAAAAAAAATAATACAAACGTATATATGGGAATTATATTCGCAAAGAATCAATAAAAAAGATCCATATGCTATCTCAAAATTTGAAAAAGAAATTAAGAAAATATGTTATTCAATAAAAGATGAGGTTCTTAAAAAATATATACTTGAAGATTTTTTAAATAAGATAAAATCTTTAACACCAATACAAAATAGTAAAAAAACATATTTTAACTACCATAAGCAAGATTTTAAAGTTCTAGATGCAACCAAGGAGCTCTTTAAAAAAAATAATCATTTTACAAAAGAAGAGTTGAAAGAGTATGCTATTCTATTTTTTATGCTTAATTATTCAAGTGTAGCGGCAGTCAAAATAGAGGAGCTGACAGAATTAAATTTTTCAAATTTAGAAAATAATAATTTAAAGAAAGAGATTTTAGATATTTTTCTTAAAAACGAAGTTGACGAAAGTATATATTCGAGAGTCAAAGAGAAATATAATAATCTAATAGCAAAGATAAACAATCATGTCATTTTACAAGAGATATTAAAAAATAAACAAGATCATGAAAAACAAGAGGTATTAGAAGATTTAATTTCAGAAATTAAAGAAATGAATCATCTAAAGCAAATAGAGTTTTTAGAGGATAAGGTCGCGAAAGACCTTGATGAAACTTCTTATCATGAGCTATTGAAGCTTAAAAGTCAGCTAAATAGGGAATAAAAAAAGATAGATTTTTAATATATTCACACTATATATACATTGTTAATTTATAAACGTATTCCAATGGCTGAAAAAATAATTACTAAATCCTTTGAAAGACTTTTAGATAAAGGAAAAAATAGAGGCTTCATTACCTATGAAGAACTAGGTAAGTCATTAGGTAAAAGAAATAGTTCAAATGAAAACTTAGAAAAAGCTTTCATAATCATAGCTGACAATAGCGTAACCTTAGTTGAAAAAAAATCTCAATATCAATCTAATAAGAAAAAAGAAACTACCAGTAGTGGAGAGGAAAAAACCACTGATAAAAGCGACGATCCAATCAGAATGTATCTTAGAGAGATGGGTGGTGTTGAATTGCTTTCTCGTGAAGGCGAAATTTCAATCGCAAAAAGAATTGAAGCTGGAAAAGATGTAATGATTAATGCCTTAACTCAAAGCCCCTTAATTGCAAAAAAAATTTTTGAATGGAAAGACTTAATTGAAAAAGATGAATTACTAGTAAGAGATATAATTGATATAGATTCAACTTACGAAGATTTTGAGGCTATGGAAAAAGGAGAAAACTCAAAAAAAAAAATTAACAAAGAAAAGGAAGAGAAAATAAAAGGTAAAAATGAAACAAAAGACAAATCAAATAATGATGAAGAAGATGAGTTTAATGTATCGCTTGCAAAAATGGAAGAAGAAATTAAACCAAAAATAATTAATATATTAATCAATCTATCCAAGAATTATGTCAAACTTCAAAAATATCAAATTGAAAAACTAAATTGTCTATTAACATCAAAAGTTTTATCGGTTTCAAAAAATAAAAATTTTAAAAAAATTCAACAAACCTTAGTTGATAACTTTACAAATTTGCAACTAGCACCTCATGTAATTGAAGATCTTGTTCAATCGCATTACAAAGAAAACAAAAAAATTATTTCTCTAGAAGGAATTTTGCTTAGATCTGCAATGGAGAATAAAATAAGTAGAGATGAGTTTTTAAAATATTATGTTGGAAATGAAATTAATCCAAATTTTGAGTCTTTTTTAAAAGAAAATCCTTTGTGGAAATCTTTTTTCAAAAAGTATAAAAAAAGTTTTCAAGAAATAAGGGAAAGATTAGTAGAATTTAGTAAAAAAATTGGCTTGTCAGTTAATGAGTTTAAAAAATTAGTTAGTAGAGTCCAAAAAGGAGAAAGAGAATCTCGTATTGCAAAAAAAGAAATGGTGGAGGCCAATCTAAGATTAGTTATTTCTATTGCAAAAAAATATACAAATAGAGGTCTGCAATTTTTAGATTTAATTCAAGAAGGTAATATTGGTTTAATGAAAGCTGTTGATAAATTTGAATATAGAAGAGGATATAAGTTTTCTACGTATGCAACTTGGTGGATTAGACAAGCAATAACAAGATCAATTGCTGATCAAGCTAGAACAATTAGAATACCTGTTCACATGATAGAAACTATAAACAAGATAGTTAGAACTCAGAGACAGATAATGAGTGAGTTTGGAAGAGAACCAACGCCTGAAGAGTTGGCTAAAAAATTAGTGATGCCATTAGAAAAAGTAAGAAAAGTTTTGAAGATTTCTAAGGAACCTGTTTCCTTAGAGACCCCTGTAGGAGATGAGGAAGATAGTAGCCTTGGTGATTTCATAGAGGACAAAAATGCTTTACAACCATTAGACACTGCTATTCAGTCAAACCTTAGTGAGTCAACTACCAAAATTTTGGCATCTTTAACTCCAAGAGAAGAAAGAGTTTTGAGAATGAGATTTGGAATAGGTATGAATACAGACCATACTCTAGAAGAAGTTGGTCTACAATTTTCAGTTACTAGGGAGAGAATTAGACAAATAGAGGCTAAAGCGCTGAGAAAGCTTAAACATCCAAGCAGATCAAAGCAATTAAAAAGTTTCCTAGAAAAATAAATTTTACTGTAGTAAAAGAATGTTCAAAGGGCCTGTAGCTCAGCTGGTTAGAGCAGTACACTCATAATGTATTGGTCCCAGGTTCGAATCCTGGTGGGCCCACCACATTGATTTTAATTTACTAAATTATTTAGATTTATTTATTTATGAAGTCTTCTAATTTTATGAAGAGAATTTCTATATTGTTATTATTTGAGTTTAATATTGAAGCAAATTCTTCTTTTTGAACTCTGGCCATACTCAATCCCTCAACAATCAAATCTCTAATTAATGGTTTTGCTGGATCTTTAGTATAAACTCTCCAATCAATATCAATATCAGGCTGATCGTCCATTCCCTCTATTT
>Ga0114997_10000097_pt1 | contig 59591 bp, 60 predicted proteins | sample ArcticOcean_MG_C_2_FD_87045 | JGI IMG/M metagenome (GOLD analysis project Ga0114997, IMG submission 87045) | Marine microbial communities from western Arctic Ocean - ArcticOcean_MG_CB4_136 | ecosystem: Environmental > Aquatic > Marine > Oceanic | place: Arctic Ocean: Canada Basin | collected... | reverse complement strand
GGGAACGTGATGAGCGAGCGGCCCCCTCGTTCGAGCTCGACCGCGGGGACACCGTCGATCAAAACCACGTGAGCACCGGCGGCGCTTACCAGACGGCCGGTTGTGGCAGGCCAGGCGAGCAACGCGCCGTAGGGTCGACTTTGGTCGCCATTGGCCTGCCGGGGGCCATCACGCAGTGGTGGCTACAAGACCATCTCGAGAACAGCCACTAGACTCGGCTCATGTCCGAGTACGAATCGCCCGAGTGGCACCCCGCCTTCGAGGAGTACTGCGAGACCATTTTCGAGCTGAACGAGGACGACTTCGACGTCATTCAGGCGCGGATTGCCGAACGACTCGATGTCTCTCGCCCCGCCGTCTCCGAGATGGTCAAACGCATGGAGGCCGAAGGGCTGATCGAAGCGGGCCGCCAAATCACGCTCACCGAAGCAGGCCGAGAGTTGGCCGAAACCGTTGTTCGCCGCCACCGACTCGCCGAGCGTTTCCTCACTGACATCCTCGGCCTTTCATGGGCTGACGCTCATCAGGAAGCTGGCAAGTGGGAGCACGTCATCTCCCCCACAGTCGAGCGGGCGATGATGTCTCGCCTCGACGACCCCACCACCTGTCCCCACGGCAACCCGATCCCGGGATCGGGTTACGAAGCTCCGGCGCTCGTCACGCTCAACGCCATCGTGGTCGGCACCGACTTCACCGTGCGCCGAATTCCCGAAGAGCTCGAGTTCACCGCCGGGATGCTCGACTTCCTCGAGCAGTCATCGATTACGCCGGGCTCGAAGGGCACGCTGAAGGCAATGTCGCCCGACGGCACCGCCACGGTGGAGATCGCCGGGTCTGCGATCGGCGTCGGCGAATTCGCCACAGCGCGCATTCTCGTGACCGTCGCCTAGTAGTTGTCGATCCGGCGGAGCACGACCGCCCAGGTCAACATGCCGCTCAGGGCAATCAACACCAGCGCGCCGAGCGACTCTTGCGCGAGCGCGAGGCGTTCACCCGCCGACCAGATCTCGGTCGAGAGGGTCTCGAACCCTGGGGGCGACAACAGTCGCGTCGCCGGGAGTTCCTTCATCGTCGACAACATCACGAGGCCCGCTCCGGCGAGCAGGCCCGGGGCCATCAGCGGCAACTCGATGGTAAAGAAGCGGCGAATCCGTCCGGCGCCCAGCGTGGCGGCGGCATCTCCGAGCCGTCGGGGCACCGCGCCGACGGCGACATGGGCGGCTCGCGTGGCCTGCGAACCAAAGTGCAAGACGTAGGCGAGGATCAGCAGCGGCAGGGTTTGATACCAGCTGCCAAGAATGGGCGACTGCAGCACCCAGAACACCAGCGAAAGGGCGATGACCACGCCGGGGAGAGCGAAACCAGCCACGATCATCGAGTTGGCGGCGTCGCCGACTCGACTTCGATATCGGGCGGTGAGCCACGCAACCGGAAGCACCACGGCAATCGCTAGGGCCGCGGTAATCAGACCGGTCTCCGCCGTGTTGAGCGCGGGGGTGACCAGATCGCCGAGATCGGTCTGGAGGCCGGGCGTGGGATTGGAAGCCGAGAGACCGCGCCACGACCAGAATCCGAAGACGGCGGCGGGCCCAACCAGCGCGTTGCCAAGCACCGCGCTGGCGCCGAGAACGGCCGGCCACTTCCATCGCCCGAGCGGGACAACGAGCGGGTCGCGACTGCGGACCACCGATACCTCAAGGCGGCGCCGACCGAGCGAACGCTCAGCAACGACGACGGTAAGAGCCACGACGCCGAGCACGAGCGACATCCCCATTGCCCGGGCGGGGTTGAACAGACTGTCGGAGTAGATGTCGCGCGTGAGGGTGCTGTAGCCCATGCGCTCAACGGCGCCCCAGTCCGAGATCGTGTAGAGGAACACGAGCATCGATCCGGCCCAGATCGAACTAGCACTCTGCGGGACGACCACCGTCCGAAAGACCGTCCATGGCGATCGGCCCAACAAGCGGGCGGACTCTTCGAGCGAAGGCGAGAGCGATGCAAACCGGGCGGCAACCGGCAGGTAGACGTACGGAAAGGTGAAGAGCGTGAGCACGAGCCAGGCCCCTCGGAAGCCCTTCATATCAGGCAGGTCGGTGATACCAATCGGACTGAGGATTTCCTCGACGAGCCCGCCGGTGGCAAACGCCGCAATCAGGGCAGAGGCGCCCACGAAACTCGGAATCACAAGGGGAAGCGGCGCCAGGATTCGCCACACTCGGCGACCGGGGATGTCGGTACGAATGGTGAGCCACGCCAGACCGGTGCCGATAATCGCCGATGACACGGCGACCGTGCTCCCAAGCCAGAGCGAACGACGCAGCGGTTCCCATGTCTCGCGGGTCCAGATGACCTCGCTGAAATCGGTGCCGAGATCGATGTTGCGCCACACCACGTAGGCGAACGGCCCGAGAAAGATCAGGCCCGTTACTAGGGCGAGAAGAAGGAGGGGGATCGGCGGTTTGAGCGCGACGGGGCCGGGGGTCGAACCCCCGGCCACGGTCGTCTCGGACGACAGAGAGGCGTTACTGCTCGATGCCACTCTCTTGGATCAGTTCGATGGTGCCGCGGAGGCCGTCGCCCAGCAACTCATAGTTGATGGTGTCGGCGGTGTAGCCCTCGAGGGAGGGCAGTCCCTCCGGTGCGGCGACACCGGGCAAGAGCGGGTACTCCTGGGTGCCGGTGACGAAGTCCGACTGCGCGGACTCGCTCAAGAGGAACTCAAGCAGCTGAGCGCCGGCGTCTTGGGCGTCGGAGCTTTCGAGCACGGCACCGCCGGTGACGATCACGAGGGAACCGACATCGTTCGTCGGAAAGAAATGGTTCACACTCACGACCGACGGGTCGGCTTCGAGCGCCCGCAGGTTGTAGTAGTGGTTGACGAGGCCCATAGCGTGTTCGCCACGACCCACGGCCTCAACGATGGCCGAGTTCTTCGGCTGGTTTGGCGAGTTGTTGGCGGCCATACCTTCGAGCCATTCGCGGGTGGCGTCTTCGCCCAGTTCGTTGCGCATCGCGGTAACGAAGTCCTGGAACGATCCGTTGCCCGGAGCGACGGCAACCTGGCCGTCGTACTTCGGGTCGACGAGATCGAGCACGGAGATGGGCAGGTCGGCGGGGTCCACGAGCTCGGAGTTGTAGACCAACACACGCAAGCGGCCCGTGATGCCGACCCAGGTGTTGTCGCTTGCCGCGAACCCAGAATCAACGAGACCAGTGATGGCCGAGTCTAGGGTGGCCAGGCGATCTTCGCCGGCCAACAGACCAAGGGCGCCGGGGCTCTGGGAGATGAAGACATCGGCGGGCGAATTGTCACCCTCGGTCTGGATGAGGAGGGCGAGGTTGGCGGACTTGTCGTACTTTGCTTCGACATCGATGCCCGTCGCTTCGGTGAAGGCATCCAACAGCGGCTCAATGAGTTCTTGATCACGGCCGGAGTAGACCGTGATCGACGAGGCGTCATCGCCCGCGTCGCTGTCGTCGCCACACGCAGAAGCCACAAGGGTGAGAGCGAGTACGGCACTGAGAGTTCGGAGAAGTTTTGTCATGGCAGGTAATATATCCACGACCGAGTTTATATTAAGCATACCTAACATGTGATATTCGTCACACTTAACTACTAATGGTGGTGAATGCCAACATGGGCTCACCGCCGTGCGAGACGGCGACCGTCTCACCCAGACCAAACCGGGGCGCGCCGGTGACCCGACTCCGAACGACTGTCCCATCGAGAAGTCGGACGGCGGAGAGTGCATCGTGGCCGTAGTACTCGACCTCGATCACCACACCCTCGCTCGCGCCATTGGCGCTCACCGCCACCAGGTCGATGTCTTCAGGGCGAAGAAGCACCTGCACCACACCATGCGCGGATTCGCGAAGCGGGACGAGCCCGAGAGCAGTTGTTGCTCGGTCGCCGTTGGCCTCGCCGACAAGCAGTTCGGCTTCGCCAACAAATTCGGCGAGCCAGGGGTCGGCCGGGCTCCGGTAGAGCTCGGCCGGCGCCGCTTGCTGAACCACAACACCGTCACGCATGACGGCGACTTCATCACCCAAGACAAACGCTTCGTCCTGATCGTGCGTGACGAAGATGGCCGTGATCGACAGATCACGGAGCAGCTGACCAACTTCACTGCGGACGTCGGCCCGAAGATTAGTGTCGAGGCTGGAGAAGGGTTCGTCGAGGAGTAACACCGACGGCCGGGGCGCAAGCGCACGGGCGAGCGCAACGCGCTGCTGCTGACCACCCGAGAGCGAACCCGGGAGGCGATCGGCGAGGTCGCCGACGCCAACCATGTCGAGGAGTGTCTCGACGCGCTGGCGCGCTTCGGGATTGCGACGACCGAAACGACGGCCCCGGATGGAAGCGGGCAGGCCGTAGGCCACGTTGGCGGCGACAGTGAGGTGGGGGAAGAGCGCCCAGTCCTGGAAGACGAGACCGACGCCGCGATCCTCTGGAGTGAGAGATCTGCCATCACCGGCAACTCGCTTCTCGCCGAGCCACACCTCGCCATGACCGACAGGCAGCAGCCCCGCGATGACTCGCAGGAGGGTGGTCTTGCCGCAGCCACTCGGGCCCAGGATTGCCAGCTGGCTTCCCGCCGCAGCAGAGAGGGAAACGCCTCGCAGTACCGGCGCGCCAGACAGGTCGACGCGAACGTCGCGAACGTCGACCCCCAAAAGGGACCGTGCGGTAGCGGTGGCTACTGCGGGGTCAGGCATGCCTTACACGGTACAGGAAGTGCACTTCACAACAAAACTCAGGCGGCCACGCCGGGCAGTCGCTGTGTCACTGAGTGCGGGTGATCGTGTGAATTTTCCACTCGGCGCCCGGCTTGGCCGGAAGGCCCCCCTGCTCGCCACAGGCAATGGTGGGCACGGCTCGGGCCGGCCCAACCTCCACCATCCACACGTCGTCATCGACCAACACGCGGACCCTCGTTTTCGTAGGGAGGGTGTGCGCTGATTCGGGAGCGACGATCTCGACTGAGCGTCCTCGAGAATCGAATCCCCAGTCGTCGATGGCGGCCATCACGGCTCGTTCGGCCATCTGGGCCGGGCCTATCTCGGCCCCGATCCAGCCTCGACAGCGGGCGGCAACCGATGCCGGCGTCACTGAGTAATCGAGGATGCCGGCCATCTCTTCGGTGGTCACCAATCCCCACATTCGGCCGTCGGGAAGTGTCACCCCGGTCGGTGCCATTCGGTGGCCGCCAGTGTGACTCACGCGCCGGATCGCCAGCGTCGGACCGATCGCGTGGAGGTCGGCCATCAGCGAAGCACCACGGGAGCCACAACACATGTCGTGGCTGCCTTGGGTGCACAACAACAGCTCACGTTGGGGCTCGTTCGAGATCACGGTGGAAGGACTGGCGTCGAGACCTTCAACCAGCAGCACGGTGAGGAGATCAGCTATCTCGCTCGGCGCGACCTCGTGCTCGATCCGGGAGAAGTCGGCGCTGTCACGCAGACCATGGGTAACAATTCGGCCGACCGTGTCGTCTTGCGGCACCGCGGCCAGCACTCGGACGCGTCGGCCTTGCTCGCCGGCTGCCAACATCAACTCAGGGACCAGGGTGAAACCGTCCTTGGCCCACACCGGCTTCGGCCAAGGCAACGGCACGTCGACCACGATCAGCTCATCGGCGAACAGCGCACTGCCACCGGGGTCGAGAGCGATCCGGGTGGCGTGTGCCGCGCACCGCTCCGATTCGTCGGCGGCCGGAAGCAAAGTGAGATCGAAGAGATCGGTCATTCACCCTCAAGGATCGCAGGCAATGGCTCACGATGCACAACTGTGACCCGTTTGGTGGCCCGAGTGAGCGCGACATAGAGGGATCGGATGCCTTGTCGTTCTTCGCTCACGATCCGGCCCGGTTCGATCACCACTACCGCGTCGGTCTCAAGTCCCTTCACGAGACGCACGGGCACAACAGTGACCTGCTGATCGAGACCATGACGGGTCGGGCCGCCCACCGGCATGTCGTGCGCCTCAAACGCCCGATGCACTTCCGCGACCAGCGAGTCGGGAACAACAACGGCAACATTGCCTTCGACGACTTCGCCGAGCTCGGCCCGCACAATCGGCACGAGCTCGTCGACCAGGCTGGCAACTCGCAAGATCTGGGGGGCGGCGCCGTCTTCACGCACGGGCTGTGGCGGCCGAAGACCCGGCGCCGCATGAGGCAACACCTTGTTGGCGAGCGCCATCGCGGGCCCGGGAATGCGATAGCCGATCGTGAGTTCGCGATGTCGCGTTTCGCGCTTCTCGGGGAACGCCGAGATCACGGCGTCCCAGTCGCTGTTGGCCCAGGCACCGGTGGCCTGGGCGATGTCGCCGACGATGGTCATCGAACCGTTGAGTGAACGACGGGCGATGGTGCGTAGCTCCATGGGCGACAGGTCCTGCGCCTCATCAATACAGATGTGGCCAAAGGTGCGGACAGAGTCGGCGTTGCGTTTGCCGGGGCGATAACCCAGCAACGCCCGCGCCTCGTCGAGAAGCGGCGCGTCTTGGAATCGCCAGATGATCTGCTCGGCGTGCTCGCCCCGCGGTCGGTGGAGCCGCTGAATCTCCTCTTCCGCGAAGACGCCGCGGTTGGCCGAACGGAGCAGAGCCCGAGAGCCGTAGAGATCATGCAGTAGATGCGCGGGTGTGAGGACGGGCCACATCCAGTCGAGCGCTTCGCGGATTGAAATGTCGTAACGGATCCGTTCACGAACCGTGTTTGAGTCGACCGGCTTGCGAGCACTCGCGGCGAGCTTCTCGAAGAAGAGTTCCTCGACGATCTTGCGGCCCGAGTTGTGACCGCGCGAGCGGCGCCGTGCTTCCTTGATCACCCACGCTGATTCTGCCCGGGTGATTCGGAGTCGCTGCAGACCGAAGCCCACCTGCAGTTCGTCACGCAGCGGCCGCTCACGATCGGTGACAGCACGGGCGAGCACCTTGATCATGCGGGGGTCGCCCTTGACCCAAGCAACGGGCTCGGCGTCGAGTTTGTCGACGCGCACCTTCGGACGGACCAGATCCGCGAGCACCGCAATATCGACGCCGGCCTCACCGAGCGACGGCAGCACCTGCTCGATGTAGGCGACGAACAAGCGGTTCGGCCCGACGACCAGGACACCCTGACCTTCGAGCGGGAAACGGTGTGTATAGAGGAGGTACGCCGCACGGTGGAGCGCGACGACGGTCTTGCCGGTGCCCGGACCACCCTGCACCACCATGACGCCGGGCATATCCGCCCGGATAATCTCGTCCTGTTCACCCTGAATCGTGGCGACAATATCGCCAAGTCGACCGGTGCGGGATGCTTCGAGAGCGGCGATGAGCGCGCCCTGTCCACGGGTGCCGACATCCTCAGCGGTGACATCGCGTAGGTCGCCAAAGAGTTCATCGTCGATGCCGAGCAGAGTGCGACCACGGGTGGCGAAGTGGCGACGCCGTTTGATTCCCATCGGGACACGCCCCGTCGCTCGATAGAACGCCTCGGCAATCGGCGCCCGCCAATCCACAACGATCGGGTCCTGCTCGCGGGTCCACACGCCGAGCCGGCCGATATAGAAACGCTCGTCAGTCTCTACCGGGTCAATCCGACCGAACACCAACGATCGGTCGCCCAGGTTGAGCTGGCTCAGACGGTTGACGGCGCCTTCAATCATCGACTCGCGTTCGAATCGATGCTGGTTCGTACCGCCCTTCTGCGCCTCGTGGCCGCCGGTGATGTGATGGGCGCGTTCGCGAGCTTCTTCGAGCAACGCATAGGCGAGGTCGAAGTGCGCCTGTTCGGCGTCGAGTTCGGGGTGACGATCAGACACTTTGGAGAAAAGACTCCCAGAGAAGGGGGAAACGGTTCAGTGTACCGGCGCCTTTTCAGGCCACGACCGTCCTACCCTCGTACCCAGATGTTCTCGATCGGCTTGGTTCTCAGCGCTGGCGGTCCCCTCGGTGACCCCTGGCATTCCGGTGTACTCGGACGCCTCGAAGAGTTGACGGGATGGGACGCACGCACCGCCGATCTCATCGTGGGCACGTCTGCCGGGTCAATCACCGCAGTCACGCTTCGAGCCGGCGTGTCCGCCATCGATCGTAAGATCCATTTCGAGGGCGGCCCCGTGAGCCCCGATGCGCAGACGATCTACGACCGCATCACTACGCCCTACGAAGAGCCCGAAGGCGATCGTAACTGGCGGCCCAGCTCCCCGAAGATGGCGCTGAAAGCTGCGTGGCCGCCGTGGAAGGCCGACCCCTTTCGTATCGCCATGGCCAACCTGCCCCGTGGCACGAAGTCCGGCGAGTCGCTGGAAAAGCGCATGAACGAACTCATGCCCGACGGATGGCCCGATCAGCGATTGTGGATCACCGCCGTTCGGATGAGCGACGGACGCCGTGTGGTATTCGGCCGCGACGACATCCGCGGCAACATCGGCCAGGCCGTCCGTTCCTCGGCGGCCGTGCCCGGCGTCTACACCCCCGGTCTCGTCGGTGAGCGTGAATACGTCGACGGTGGTGTGCACTCGTCCACCAATCTCGACCTGGCCGGCATGCTCGGATTCGACCTCGTTGTTGTGTCGTCCGCGATGACCGCCGTAGAAGGCAGTCGTAGCTGGATCAGCGATCCCACCCGGGCCTGGTTCAGCGGCAAGCTCGATGACGAAGTCGCCGCCGTTCGTGCTCGCGGCACCGCCGTGCTCGTGGTCGAACCTGACGCCGACACGCTCCCCAGCCTCGACAAGAACGCCGACAATGCCCGTCCCGCTGCGGTTGCGGCCGGCGCCGCGTCAGTCGACCGCGTGTTCGCCGATCCGAACGGCGAAGGACTCCGCACTCTCCTCGAGCGCGGTCAATCCGGCTAACAGCCGCTGCCGGTGCCGCTGGGGATGTCGGGGATCGAGGGATCGATCACTTCGACATGCACGTGCGGGTTTGAGGGTTCAGCGGTGAACTCGTCGACCTGTGAGTCGAAGGGCAACACGGTGGCTCGCTCGGCCACCTGCGTGACGCCTGCCTCAACGCGATCGCCCACCGCGACGGTGAGGCCATGCATGTGGAACATCTTCACTTCCCAGCCAGGAGCGGCGTCGGGTTCGATCACGAGGAAGTTGTCTTCGTTCTCGCAATAGAGAATGTAGGTGCCACCGCGAATCACGGTGCCGGTCACTGGTGAACGGATCGCCACTGTTGGTTCAACCACGATGTCGGCCGCCGTTCGCGAGCCGGTGTTGCGGTTGCGGGTATCCAGCGTTTTTGCTGGAGCCGACCCGTTGACGGTGGTCTGCTGCTGCGACCCGTCGTGGCCGGCCTCGTGGAACCCGATGATCTCGATCTTCGTTGCCAGATGGAACAGGTCGACCGGCCCGGCTGTCGCGAACGGTGTGTAGGGCTGCTCGAAGTAGACGGCGCCAGGAGCGACAGTTGTGGTCGTGCTTGTAGTCGTCGTCGTACTTGTGCTGGTTGTCGTCGTACTCGTGGTCGAAGTGCTGGTTGTCGTCGTGGATGTCGACGGAATCGAGGCCGGGGTTGATGAGGACGTGCTGGACGAACTGCTGGCGGGAGACTGTACGTCGGCCAGGGGCGCAACCTGGACGTCGGCGTTGTCGCCGATGCCGCATGCCGCGGCGAACAAGGCGAGTGCGACCAGGCACACGAGGGGGCGAGGGCGTCCCAACATCAGCGTTCACCGTAGTGGAGCGCCGACAACTGGTGGCCCCACTGCCGCTCCGCAACAACCGCGTCGGTAGCCTGAGCAGCATGACTCCGGGCCGCTTCGACGATTCTCCGTTCATTCGGGCATGCCGAGGCCTGCCTCACGATCAGGTGCCGGTGTGGTTCATGCGCCAGGCCGGGCGATCGTTGCCCGAGTACCGGGCCATCCGCGGCGAAGGCACGATCCTTGATGCGATCGCCGACCCCGACCTCTCGACCGAGATCACGCTCCAGCCGGTCCGTCGTTACGGCGTCGACGCGGCGATCCTCTATTCCGACATCGTGGTGCCCGCCCATGCGGTCGGATTTGGCCTCACTGTCACTCCGGGGGTGGGTCCCGAGGTGGAGAAGCCCTTCCGCAGCGCGGCCGATCTCGACCGCCTCCGACCGCTCGATCCGGAAGCCGACACGCCCTACGTGCTCGAGACGGTTCGTCAGCTCGTGGCCGAGCTCGACGTGCCGCTCATCGGTTTTGCCGGCGCACCCTTCACGGTTGCGTCGTATCTCATCGAGGGCCGCCCCTCTCGCGACTACGTCAACACCAAGAGCCTCATGTTCAACGATGAGCCGCTCTGGCACGCGCTGATGGATCGTCTGGCCGACATGGCGATCGCCTCGCTCCGTTCACAGATCGACAATGGCGCTTCCGCGATCCAGCTCTTCGACTCGTGGGCCGGGGCACTCTCGCCCGCCCAATACGTGCGTTACGTGATGCCGCACTCGTCGAAGGTGCTCGCGGGTGTGGCCGATACGGGCGTGCCTCGTATCCACTTTGGCGTCACGACCGGTGAGCTACTCGAGCTCATCCGCGACGCCGGCGCGGACGTGGTCGGCGTCGACTGGCGCGTGCCGCTGGATCGAGCGCGAGCCCGCCTCGGCGACGACATCTCGCTGCAGGGCAACCTTGATCCGACGATGGTGCTCGCCGGTGTCGACGCGGCCAGCGAAGGCACGCGCGATGTGCTCGCTCGCAACGACGGCCATCCCGGCCACGTCTTCAACCTTGGCCACGGTGTTATGCCTGCGGTCGATCCCGACGTGCTCAGCGAGGTCGTAAAGATCGTTCACGACGAGGGCCAAGTCCGCTCGTGACCGAACCGGTCGTGGTGATTGGGGCGGGCATCACCGGCCTCGCCGCGGCCCACGACCTTCGCCAGCAAGGCCGCGATGTAGTTGTGCTCGAAGCTTCAGACCGCATCGGCGGCAAGATCGCGGGTGGGCCGGTCGATGGCTCGGCGCTGCCGTTCGATGTCGATATGGCGGCCGATGGCTTCCTGGCCCGCGAGCCCGAGATGACCGATCTCTGCATCGAGCTTGGTCTCGAAGACAAGCTCACGAGCCCCCGCCGGGGCGGCGCATTCATGTGGGTCGACGGTGCGCTCCATCGCATTCCGCCCGGCGTGCTCGGCGCGCCGCTCGACCCTGAGGCGGTCGCGGCCAGCGGCATCGTCTCGGCCGCGGCCGTGACCGCGCTCGAACAGGCACTCACGGCCGACCTCCCGCCGCTCGTTGGCGACGCATCTGTTGGCGACGTGCTCCGCCCTCGCGTCGGCGACGAGGTCTTCGAACGTCTCGTTGATCCACTGCTAGGAGGGATCAACGCCGGCAATGCCGACAACATGAGCATCCGGGCCGGCGCCGCCACCCTCGCCAACGCCGCGGCCAAGGGCGGACCATTCGTCGACGCGTTACGGGCCCATGCTGCTGCCGCCGCTGGAGGTGGCCCGGTGTTTCACGGCATCGAGGGCGGCAGTCAAACCATAATCGACGCACTGACCGACGAACTCGGCGACCACATCCACACCTCCGCCGAAGTGTTCGACATCGAGCGCGACAGCAACGGCTGGATCGTGCGCACCGACGACGAAGCCCACACGACGGCCAACGTCATTCTCACTACACCGGGCTGGGTCAGCGCCGGTCTTCTGGCTCCCCTTGCTCCGGAAGCCGCAGCCGTGCTCGCTGGCCTCCACTACTCCGACGCAGTGCTCGTCACCTTCGTCGTCGAATCGTCACAGATCGAACACCCGCTCGACGGCGCCGGTTTCCTCGTTCCCCGAGACCAAGGGCTGCTCATGACGGCCTGCTCCATCGCGTCCTACAAGTGGGCGCACTATGACGACGGAACCCACACGATCTTACGAGTCTCCGCCGGACGCACCGACGATCGGCGCTGGCTCGCTCTCACCCACGACGAGCTCACCGCCCAGCTCCGCTGCGAGCTCGAGGAGACCATCGGCCTTCGCGGCAGTTCTGCGGTCCGAGTGAGCGAATGGCGTCGTTGTCTTCCCCAATATCGGCCGGGTCATCTCGACCGCTGCGACGAAATCGACGAGTGGCTCACCCGTGATATGGCGGGACTCTTCGTCGCCGGTGCGGCGATGCGCGGGCTTGGACTACCGGCCTGTGTGCGGCAGGGCCGCGCTGCCGCTCAGCGCGTCTGAACGCGAGCGTTCGACGCTGACAATCACGGCCGCCAACGGGGAACGCGAGCAAAGCTTGCGTAATTCCGCCACGCCTATTCTTGCGGCGCATCGTGCACCAATGGCTGAAAGTACACCTCCGGCAAAGAAGCGGCGCCCGCGCGCTGAACTCATGATCGAGAGTGGCGTGGAGGTGCTCGCCGTGCATGGCGTCGAGACGCAGATTTCTTCGGTCAGCTACGCCAAGGTGTTCGAACATCTCGAGCGCACTCGCAAGATTCGTGTCAACTACGGCTCGGTCCACGAACGCATCTGGAACAGCGGAGCTGGTGACAAGCTTGCGGTCAACGAATTCACACAAGTGTTCGCCCAAGCCGACCTCACCACAAAGTCCGGCGCACAACAAGCAACACAGGAAACCGCACACGTTCTCATGGCCGAGTACATCCGAACCACCGCAGACAAGGACGAAAGGGGGGCATGGCTCGAAACAGTTACCGCGTTGAAGTCGGGCCCGACTGGCTCACTAATCACTCAAGCTGCACGCGACGGTGCGCTCGCCAGCTACGAGCACCAAACCAACATCTATCGGGAGGGCCCATGGGAGGCACTCAAGATGGTGTCGGCCACTCCCAACGAGCTCGTCCCCGCCGACGTGAACGTCGAAGACATTCTGGCCGCCATCTCGATCGCGATCGCTGACGGACTTGAGCTCCGCCGCCACCTCACCGCCGAGTACATCTAGAGACTGGGAAAGCGCAAGCAGCCTCGGCGACAGCCAGCGATTCCGGCCCGATGAGCCCGCGCCCACAGGTCGCCCCGTCTCTCTCAAAGTTGCCGTCGATCATCACCCGAGCATTTTGCCGCATATTGCGCCGTTGTGACATTGGTCTCAATATTGCGGTTGTGTGACGAAACGTGCGTATCTTGTTGGTCGCTGAGGCGTTGGTGATCGCCCTGCACCCCTGCCCACGACAACTTGTCGTGTGACCGATCGCCCACACAAAACGCCACGACACGGGCTGACCGCCCGAGGAGGCAGCATCTTCATGCGCCGACAAATCCGTTTGATCGCGTTCGCGCTCACCGCGCTTCTCTTCACATCCGCCTGCACCCCCGAGGAGCTAGCGCTGTACCTCACGGCCACCTCCGAAGTCCGCGACGTCCTCGACGCCAATGATCTCTACCGGCTTCGCTACTGCGAGTCGACAGACAACTACAAGGCCGTTTCGAGCAGCGGCTCCTTCCGAGGCGCCTACCAGTTCAATCAGACCACCTGGGACGGTGTCGCCGCCCGCTTCTTCCCATGGCTCGTCGGCCGCGATCCCGCAACCGTCGAAGCCTGGTGGCAAGACGCCATGGCTCGAGCGTTGTGGTCCGAACGAGGCAAGCAGCCATGGCCCATTTGTGGCAACCGCGTCTAACTCTTTGTGAGAGTCTGACGGCGTGATGTCGTCTTCTCCCCCGCCTCGCCAACGCAGATCAAGCGCCGACAGCGCCATCGCCATCACCACGGATCCAACCGGCGAGCTGCTGGTCCCCCTTCTCGCGGCCGATACTGGCCCGGCGAAGGAGTGGGCCGAAGCCGCCGAACACGATCAGGTGGCCCGGCCCGACGAGCTCGAAGAGGGCGAAACCCACCTCAACGTCACCCGCACGTTCTGCTTCGCCGACCTCAGCGGCTTCACCGCGTTCACTCGCAAGAACGGGCCGCACGCGGCTGTCCGTCAGCTCGGTGAGTTCCGACAGATCACGCGAAATGTGGCCGCGAAGCGCGGCGTCCGAGTCGCAAAGTGGCTGGGCGACGGCGTCATGCTGGTTGGTACCGAGCCCACTCCCACGATCGCGCTCGGCGCCCACCTCGTGCACCACTTCTCCGACAGCGCCATCCGAGTCCGCGTTGGATTGGCCACCGGCATAGCGTTGCTCTTCGAGGGCGACGACTACATCGGTGAGCCCGTCAATATGGCAGCCAAGTTATGCAACGCCGCCCAACCCGGTGAGGTACTCGCGATCACCGATCCGGCAAACTTGCCCGAGTGGGTCACGACCGATGGTGAGGTAAGCGTGCAGATTAAGGGCGTCGGTGCGGTTGGTGGCGTTCACCGACTTGGCTTCAACCTCTCGAACCGCGCCCAGAGGTGAAATACACCCGCGCCCTTTCGGCGCTCGCCGGTCTACTCATCGCCGCGGGGCTCCCGCCCTGGGGCTGGTGGCCACTCACGTTGGCCGGGCTTGCGCTCTGGTTCCAGCTTCTTGGTGATTCACGGGGCAAGGTTCGCTTCCGCCGTTCGGCCCTCGTTGGTGCGTTCTGGGCGTTCCCGTCCACCCTTTGGATGCTCGACCTCACCCCTCCGGGCTGGCCGATTGCCGCAGGCGTTTTCACGCTGACAATGGCGTTAGCTGGTCGGGCCACTCCTTCGGAGGGCGCGAAACGGCCGCGGGCGTTCGCCGCGGCCGTCACACTCGCCGAGGTCGTGCGCTGGCACATTCCGTTCGGCGGCGTGCCCCTGGCCACACTGGCAATGGCGTCGGCCTCCACTCCCTGGTCGGTTGCTGCCCGTTTCCTCGGTTCGCCCTTCCTCGTTTTCGTCACCGTCGTCATTGCCGCGGGTATCCAGGTTGCCTGGGTCGAACGAAAGGTTCCGTGGCCTCCGATCGGCGTGCTCGTCGCGGCCGTCGCTCTCGGCTACATCGGTGGCGCGTCTGTCGGTACCGACCGCACCATCGAAGTCGCAGTAGTCCAAGGTGGCGGTCCGCAGAACACCCGGGCCGACACCTGCGAGAACCGGAAAGTCTTCGAACGCCACGTTGCCGCCACCGAACTTCTCGCGACCGACGACGAGATCGATCTCATCCTCTGGCCCGAAGACGTCGTGCATCCAGTGTCGGAGAGCATCTCCACCCCGGCTCGTTGCGACCAAGAAGTACTCCGGCGCGATGAGGCGCTCGCCGAGCTCCAGCGACTCGCCCGCGAATACGACGCCACCCTGGTGAGCGGGTGGTTCGAGCCGTCCGCCGACGGGCGCGCCAACGAGAACTTCTCGGTCGTGATCGATCCCGAAGGCGTGGTGGGCGACCGCTACGACAAGGTCCGCCTTGTGCCGTTTGGCGAATTCGTTCCGCTCCGGTCGCTTCTTGAGAAGTTCAGCGACGAACTCCCAGGCCGCGACGTACGACCCGGCACCGATCCCGCCGTTCTGGAATCCGAGTTCGGCCCGCTCGGCATCTCAATCTCCTGGGAGATCTTCTTCGACTATCGAGCCCGCGACGCGATGAACAACGGCGGGCAGCTCCTGCTGAATCCCACCAACGGTTCGTCGTACTGGCTCACCATCGTTCAGGGTCAGCAGATCGCCTCAAGTCAGCTTCGTGCGATCGAAAACGATCGGTGGGTCCTTCAGGCCGCACCCACCGGCTTCTCCGCAATCGTGGCCCCCGACGGCACGGTCCATCAGCGCACCGGTGTGAGCGAACAAGCCGTCCTCCGACAGACCGTGCCGCTGCGCACCGGCCGCACGCTCGCCACCATCGTCGGTCCCTGGCCCATGCTCTTCATCGCTCTTTGGACTCTTGGCCGGCGGCGGATCACACTTCGACGGAAAGTGTGATCGGGCCGTCATTCACGAGCTCCACAGCCATATCGGCCCGGAAACGGCCGGTCACGACCGCGGCCCCCATTGCGGCCAACTCGGCGACAACCCGGTCGACCAGCGGCTCGGCGACTTCGGGGCGGGCGGCATCGCTGTAACCCGGGCGTCGGCCCTTACGGGTGTCGGCGTAGAGCGTGAACTGCGACACAACAAGCACCGCACCGGTGCCCTCCGCAACGGACCGATTCATCACCCCTTCATCGTCATCAAAAATCCGCAAATTCCAGATCTTGGCGGCCAACTTGGCCGCCTCAGCGTCGGTGTCTTCGTGGGTGGCACCGACGAATACCAGCACCCCCGCACCAATCTCGCCGGTGATCGCTTCCGCGTCGGTGCCAATACCGACGGTCACCTTTGCTCGACTAACTCGTTGCACCAATGCTCGCACCCGAACAGTCTCGCGCAGGCGGTCGTGCAGCTTTGAACGTGTCGCACGTCACGTCGAGTGTGGAAAAGCGCAGTTCCAAGGCATCATTTGACGTCCGTTCCTACCTCGCGGAAGCCTGGTGACTTATGCCTGTCGACCGAGATCGCGCCCTTCGTATCGCGCTACTCACTTATCGCGGCAAGCCGCACGTTGGCGGCCAGGGTGTCTATGTCCGCCAAATCAGTAAGGCGCTGGCCGACCTCGGCCACCACGTCGAAGTGCTCGGCGGCCCGCCCTACCCCATCCTCGACCCTCGCGTTCCGCTCGTAGAGCTGCCCAGCCTCGACATTTGGGCCGATCCGCACCCCATGCGCAAGCCCCGCATTTGGGAGTGGAAGGACTGGACCGATGCCGCCGAACACATCTCGTTCACCACCGGCAACTTCTCTGAGCCGATGGCATTCAGCCTGCGCGCCTGGCGCCACCTGCGTAGCCGTCGCGACGACTTCGACCTCATCCACGACAACCAAACGCTCGGCTGGGGTCTCCTGAAACTGCAGCAAGAGGGTTGGCCGATCCTTGAGACGATCCACCACCCGATCACCGTCGATCGCAAGCTTGAGCTCGAACACGCCCGCACGCCGTGGGAGAAGTTCGGCAAGCGCCGCTGGTACGCCTTCACCAAGATGCAGACGCAGGTCGGCAAGCGCATGCCGCGCATCATGTGTGTCTCCGAGTCCTCCAAGGGCGACATCAGCGCCGACCATGAGATCCCGCTCGAGAACATCCACGTCGTGCCGGTTGGGGTCGACCCTGAACTCTTCTTGCCAGTCCCCGGCGTCGAACGTCGCCCTGGCCACATCGTGACCACCGCTTCGGCCGACGTTGCGATGAAGGGCCTGAAGTTCCTTCTCGAAGCCGTTGCCAAGCTTCGCACTGAGCGCCACATCGAACTCACGATCATCGGCAAGCGCCGCGCCGACAGCCACGCCAGCACCGTAATGACGCAGCTCGGCCTCGACGACTGTGTGACCTTCGTTTCTGGTGTGCCCGACGAACGCATCGTCGAGCTCTACAGCGAAGCAGAAATTGCCGTCGTCCCGTCGCTCTACGAGGGCTTCTCGCTCCCGGCGATCGAGGCGATGTCGTGCGGCGTACCGCTCGTCGCCACCACCGGCGGGGCCCTGCCTGAGGTTGCCGGCATCAGCGGCGAAACCTGCTTCCTGTGCGAGCCCGGCGATTCCGAAGCACTGGCGACCACGATGCGCATGGCGCTCGACAACCCCGAACTCAGCGCCAAGGTCGGCGCCCAAGGCCGCGAGCGCGTGATCAACCAATGGTCATGGCGCCACTCGGCCGAGAAGACACTCGAGCAGTACTGGGCGGTCCTCGACGAACACGCTGCCCTCAAAGACGCTGCTCGCGGAGGTAAGTAATGCTCACCGTCGACTACGACAAGTTCGGCCTTCAAGCCGGCGATCTCCTCCTTGACCTTGGCTGCGGCTTTGGTCGCCACACTTACGAGGCGCTCGTTCGCGGCGCCGACGTGGTGAGCTGCGACATGGCCATCCCCGAACTCGAATCCATTCGCAACACCGCGCCGATGCTGGTCGAAGACGGCCTATTCGACGGCACCCTGATGACCGCACCGGTGCAGGGCGACGGCACTCGTCTCCCCTACCCCGACGAAACCTTCGACAAGATCATCGCCTCCGAAGTACTCGAGCACGTGCCCGATGATCAGGCCGCATACGACGAGTTCATGCGCATCCTGAAGCCGGGCGGCACGATCGCAATCACCGTGCCCGCGACCTTCCCCGAGAAGATCTGCTGGAAGCTCAGCGACGACTACTACGCCCCCAACGCCGAGGGTGGCCACGTCCGCATCTACACCGAAGATGAGGTGCGCGAGAAGCTCCGCGGCGCCGGACTCGATCCCGTCGACTCGCATCGCGCCCACGCGCTCCACTCGCCGTACTGGTGGCTCCGGTGCGCAGTTGGCGTCAACAACGAGATCGACGAGAACTGGTCGGTGAAGACGTACCACAAGCTTTTGGAATGGGACATCGTGAAGCAGCCGTGGTTGACTCGCACGGCCGAGAAGGTCCTCAATCCCGTCCTTGGGAAGAGCCTGATTGTCTACGCCACGAAGTCGCCGCTTCGTTCAAAGAGCACGCTGGAGGACGCGAATGCTGCCTGAGATCCCGGGAGTCCTCAGTACCCGGCAAGTTCGCGACACCGCCGACCACATTGCGTCGTGGCAGCTCCCCTCGGGCATGATCCCCTGGTTCCCGGGCGGCCATGCCGACCCGTGGAACCACGTCGAGGCCGCGATGGCCCTCGTGGTTGGCGACCGCCGAGCCGAAGCCGAACTGGCCTACCAATGGCTCGTCGACATTCAGCGGCCCGATGGTGCCTGGCACCAGTACTACCTCGACGGTGAAGTCGAGCAAGACAAGCTCGACGCCAACGTCATTGCCTACATCGCCGCCGGCGCATGGCATCACTACCTTCACTTCCGCGACCTCGGTTACCTCGAGGAAATGTGGAAGGTCGTCGAACCGGCCATCGACTTTGTGCTCGACCTTCAGACGCCACGCGGCGAGATCCTCTGGGCCCGCCACCCCGATGGCACCCCATGGTCGTTTGCGCTGCTGACCGGTTCGTCTTCGATCGCCCACAGCCTTCGCTGTGCCGTTGCGATCGCCGAGGAACTGCACCACGAACGCCCCGACTGGGAACTCTCTGTCGGCCTGCTCGCTCACGCGATCCGTCACGAACGCGACGACGCCTTCTCGCCGAAGCATCGCTGGGCAATGGACTGGTATTACCCCGTGCTTGCCGGTGTGCTCACCGGCGAAGTGGGCCGCGCTCATCTCGCTGATCGTTACGACACCTTCATGCTCGACGGCAAGGGCATCCGCTGCGTCAGCGATCGCCCGTGGGTCACCACCGCCGAGACCTGCGAATGTGCCTTGGCCCATATGGGCGTTGGCGAGAACGGCATCGCTCTAGAACTCTTCACCGCAGCACAGGCCACCCGTGAAGACGATGGCCGCTACATCACCGGCATCGTGCATCCCGATGGAGCACTCTTCCCGCCCGAAGAGCGATCCACCTACTCGTCGGCCGCCGTGCTGCTCGCGGCCGAAGCCCTCGACGGCACCAGCCCTGCGGCCCGCTTGTTCTCGGACCACAGCTTCCTACCGGCAATCATCGACGTCGACCCGAGCGAACGCTCGACCGATTCCGATTCCGATTCCGACGTCGACCAACGCGCCCGCGACTAAACCTCTCGCCGCGGCGAGGGGCGCTTGGGTATGCCCCGATCATCTCGCACTGAGGCCCACTCGACTGACCACAAAAGATCAGGCGGACCAGCTACGCCTTCGAGGCGACCGTTTCCGTCGATACCGACTCTGCCGAAGCACTATGCACGGCCTCCGGTGACGATTTGGCCGAAAGTAGATGGACAACAGCCCAGATCTCTTCGGCTTCGCATCGCACCGCATTGGGCCGAGGCATTGTTCGAGCCATAGATCGAGCCTCATCCCGTGTCGTTGCTCTTGCGAGCACCTTTTCGTTGCTAGTCAACTTCCCCGCTCGATTCCCGCCCGGACCGAATACCTTCTGCCGTTCTCCTATGCCATTTTCGACTCGGAAGGCTTCGCTATTGATGCAATTGGGGCAAACTGCCCATAAGTCCCGAAGTGGGTCCCTCCGCGCCTGGATCGTTACGCCTACGCGGGGCGTGAATTTGTTCAGCTAGCTAACGTTCAGGAGCTAAACACCGTTCGCGATCCGCTCGAGGACGCGCAGCGAACCCACGGCGGAAATCTCTCGAAACGCGCCCGATTCCTTCGCCCGGCAGTAGATCTCATACGGGGGCCGTCCGCCGTCGTCCGGATTCGGGAACACGTCGTGGATGAGCAGAAGGCCCCCGATGACGACGTGCGGCACCCAGAGCTCATAGTCGCGATGTGCCGGGTCGTGGCCATGGCCACCATCGATAAAGAGCAGCGCGAGCGGCGTGGCCCACACGCCGCCGACGGTTGGTGAGTCGCCCACTAGCGCCACCACCGTGCCTTCGAGTCCGGCGTTGTAAATGGTGCGTCGGAAGATGGGAAGAGTGTCCATCTTGTCGATCTCAGGATCGACAAGATCGGGCTCATGCCACTCCCAGCCGGCCTGGTTCTCTTCAGACCCGCGATGGTGATCGAGGGCAAAAAGCACCCGACCCCGTTCTTGGGCCGCGGCGCCGATGTAGACGCCAGACTTGCCGCAATAACTGCCAACCTCAAGAAACGGGCCGACGACCTCTACCGAGAGAGCTGCATCGTGGAGCGCCAGACCTTCATCCGGAGGCATGAACCCTCGGGCGGCTTCGGCCTTTTCACGAAATGCAGCATCCACTTAGGCGACCTCAATCTCCACGTCGCCGGTGGCACCAGGGCCCCACATCAGACGATCCAACACGATATATTTCGCGACCCACACGATGCCGTAGGCACAGAAGTTGACCGCGGTCAGCACGTACGAGTTGTCGGTATGGAATCCGGCGACCCAGATGCAGAACGTGGAAAACGAAAGTCCGATCAGAGCCAGAATCCAGAAGGGCGCTATCTCCGACTTCACGGAGTTGGTTCCAGACTGCTCCCATACCCAATACCGGCTCATGAGATACGCCGGACCAGTGCTGACCGTCCATGCCACCACGTTGGCCAGAACTTCATGCATATCAAGAATCTTGAGACAGAAGAGCAGCGTTCCCGTGCCGAGAATTACGTTGACGACCGAGACGCCGCAGTAGCGCAGAAGCTTCAGCCCGTGCTGCTCGAACAGGCTTGAGAGCCCGAATCGGCTGGTCATCGACATGGGGTGGAGGCTAGCGTCATAGCTCTTCTAGTCGGCCGAACACCGGCGGCTGTTGACCGTGCGGCAGTATGGGCTGATGCAAAACGATGTCGACGACCTCGTCGATCTTCTCGATCTCGAAGCGATCGAAGTCAACATTTTCCGTGGCGTTTCCCCTCAGGAGAATCGCCAGCGAATCTTCGGCGGACAGGTGGCCGGCCAAGCGCTCGTGGCCGCGGCCCGAACCGTGGACGAGGACCGGCCCGTTCATTCGCTCCACGCCTACTTCCTCCGCCCTGGTGACCCGACCGTGCCGGTGCTCTACGAGGTCGACCGCATCCGCGATGGTCGATCGTTCACCACCCGCCGAGTGGTGGGTATCCAGCACGGCCGGGCGATCTTCAACCTTGCCGCGTCGTTCCATATCCGCGAGGTGGGTCTCGAACATCTCGAGCCCATGCCGGATGTGCCCGCGGCCGATGATCTCCCCAACCGCGCTGAGCGATTCGCGGACATGGAGATGGAGGATCCGTTCAAGGATCACCCCCACCCGCTCGACATGCGCTACATCACGACGAGTCCGCTGCGCCGAACCGAACCCCTGCCGCCCGTGCAGCAGGTGTGGTTCCGCGCCGACGGCAAGCTGCCCGACAACCAGGTGCTCCATACGTGTCTACTCACCTACGCGTCGGATATGACCCTGCTCGACACCACACTCCTCCCCCACGGAACCGGGGCGATCGACCAGACCATTCAGATGGCCAGCCTTGATCACGCAATGTGGTTCCACGGTGAGTTCCGGGCCGACGAATGGTTGCTCTATGACCAACACACGCCGGCTTCGACTGGCGCCCGCGGCCTGGCCACCGGCCGGGTGTTCACCCACGACGGCCGCCTGATCGCGAGTGTCATGCAAGAAGGACTCATCCGAAAGGTAGACGCATGAAGCCCCTCACTCTCCCCACTGCCCTGTTGTGCCTCGCCCTCATTGCGGTCGCCTGCGGAAGCGACGACCCCGTTGCCAACCCGGCCACTACCGTGCCGGTCGTCACGGAAGCACCAACCGACTCCGCTCCCGATAACGACGGAGATGTTGACGCACCGGTCGACCTCACCGCGACAACAGCGGCACCGCCCACCGACCCACGCGCAGTCCGCGGCGATCTCAATGTCGCATCAGTTCGAGTCGAGTTGCTCGCACAGATCGCCGAGCCCATCGATACTGCAGTCGCCGCCAACGGCGAGCTGTGGGTCGCCCTACGCGAAGGCCTCATTGTTGTGCTCGACCCGGCCACCGGCGACCGCGGCGACACCGTGCTCGATGTCTCCACGGCAACCGCGGCCGGCGGCGAGCGCGGCTTACTCGGCATCGCCACCGACGGCGAGGGCCTCTACGTGAACTACACCGACCTCGATGGGAACACCAACGTCGTCGGTTATCCCCTCGATGCCGACGGCCGTCCGGGCGAGGGCCGTCTCATGCTCACGATCGATCAGCCCTTCCCCAATCACAATGGTGGCGCGATGGTGATTGGGCCCGACAACCATCTCTACATCGGCGTGGGCGATGGCGGCGCAGCCAACGACCCGCTCGCCGCCGGCCAAGACCCGACGCAGATCCTCGGGTCGATCCTTCGTGTCGACCCGACACTTGATGCCGATGAGACCTACGCGATTCCCGCCGACAATCCGTTCGCCGACGGGGTCGATGGTCAACCAGAAATCTTCATGATCGGCGCCCGCAATCCGTGGCGGATCAGCTTCGATCCGATCACGAACGACTTCTGGATCGCCGATGTCGGTCAGAACCTTTGGGAAGAAGTCGATCTCGTGCTCGGCGCCAACGGCTGGGGTATCGGCGGCAATCTGGGCTGGAATCTTCGTGAAGGCACCAACGAGTTCACCGGCGCACGACCGGCCGACAACATCGACCCGGTGTTCGAGTATCCGCACGAGGGCAGTACACCGAGCGGCTGCAGCATCAGCGGCGGAGTCGTCTATCGAGGCCTCGCCATTCCTGACCTGGTCGGCGCATACATCTTCGGTGACTTCTGCAAGTCATCGATCTGGGCCATCTCGATCGACGGCGGCGCCGTGGTGTTCAAGGATCTCGGCGGCGACATCGAGGACCTTGTCGGCGTGACCGCCGACGCGGCCGGCGAACTGCTGGTGCTGACGCTAACCGGCGAGGTCCACCGCATCATTCCATCGTGATCGACGGTCGCGTCACCGTCCGCGTTATCTGTGGGGCGCTCCTTGCCGCGAGCTGCGCGAGCGGTTCACGGCCCGAACTGGCCGACACCATCACCACACAAGCGGCCACGACAACCAGCGCCGCATCCATCACCACGACGACCACGGAACCGCCCTACGTCCATCCGGCCGCGCCCAACGATCGCGCCTACCCGAGCGTGCCGACCAACGCAGAGGCCCTGGCCGCCCGGCTCTATGCAGTCGAGGGGCTGATCCACGAGATCGACCCGGCCAACCGCGGCTGGGCCGACCTCGCCCACGAACAGCAGATGCTCTACCGAACGATCGGCCGCCAGCCCGACCTCATCCCCGACACGGTGCGCAACGCACCCGAAGAGCTGCAAGAGATCATCGATCTCCACCTTGCGGCCCGGCGATCGATCGCCGGTATCGGCAGCGGTGGCGAGGGGCCGGCCAACGTGCCGGCGTGGGAAATCATCGAACCGTTTACCGCGGAAGCCCTTCGCTCGTTGTACGAACAAGCTGCCGCCGACACCGGTATCCATTGGTCATACCTGGCGGCAATCAATCTGCTGGAGACGGGGTTCGGGCGGATTGCCGGACTCTCCACGGCGGGCGCCCAGGGGCCGATGCAGTTCCTTCCTTCGACCTGGGAAGAAGTCAGCGATGGCGACATCAACGACCCGAACGAAGCCATTCCCGCCGCCGCTCGTTATCTCGTGCGTCGGGGCGGGCCGTCGGACATGCCCCGTGCGCTCTGGGGCTACAACAACTCAGACGACTATGTCGACGCGGTGAGTCGTTATGCCTCGCTCTTCCGACTGGACGACCGCTCGTTCATCGCCGCCCATTCGTGGGAGATCCACTATTCCGCCGCACTGGCCGATCTGTGGTTCCCGGTCGGCTACCGCTTCGAAGACGCCCTGCCCGCCGAGGACTACATCGAGGCCGCACCCTGGTCTGCGCCACCTCCGCCGTCCTGACATCTACGCTCGAACCATGGTTGAGACATACATCGCCGACGAGGTCACCGACGAGCTGATGGAAGCAATGGGGCGGCTCGTTCCTCAGCTCTCCAAGTCCAACCCTCCCCCGACACGGGAGGCGCTGCAACAGATGATCGATGGCGACGCGTCGATCCTGTTCATGTGTCGCGATGAAACCGGCGTGCTCGGCACGCTCACGCTGATCCTCTTCCGCATCCCCACTGGTATCCGGGCCTGGATCGAAGACGTGATCGTCGACGAAACCGCCCGCGGCAAGGGTGTCGGTCGGATTCTCAACGAAGCAGCCATCGAGCACGCCTTCGCCAACGGCGCAATCACCGTCGACCTGACATCTCGCCCCACCCGCGAAGCTGCCAATCGCCTCTATCAGCGCATCGGCTTCGTCCAGCGAGACACCAACGTCTACCGCTACGCACCCCCCACCCAGCTTCAGTCCTAGGTTCTGTGAACGGAAACCGGCGCATACCGCCGGTTTCCGTTCACAGAAGATCAGGCGGGGAGCAGGACGGATTGGATTTCGGTGAACGGGCCGAAACCTTCGGGGCCAAGTTCACGACCAATGCCCGACTTCTTGAAGCCGCCAAAGGGGCTTGCCATGTCGAGGATGGCTGCACTGTTCACTGCTACTACACCGGTGCGGACCTGGCCGGCGATGTCGGCGGCCCGGTCGAGGTCCTGCGTCCACACGGAACCGCTGAGGCCGTATGGGGAGTCGTTGGCGATGCGGATTGCTTCGTCGACCTCGTCGTATTTGATGCATGAAAGTACCGGCCCGAAGATCTCTTCGCGGGCGATCGTCATGTCGTTGGTGACATCGCGGAAGACGGTCGGTTCGACGAAAAAGCCCTTTTCGAAGTCGGCGAGATTGCCGCCGGTGACGACGACTGCACCCTCGTCCTTGCCGGCCTGGAGGTAGCCACCTACCTTGTCGTGCTGGCGCTTAGCAACGAGTGGGCCGAGCACGATCTCCGGATCAGTCGGGTCGCCGAACGGCAACGCGGCAACCGCGGCGCCCAACGCCTCGGTGATCTCGTCGTAGCGCGAACTCGGCACGAGAATACGTGTTTGCGCGCCGCAAGCCTGGCCGGTGTTGAGCATTCCCGACATCACGAGATCACCCATGACGGCGTCGAGATCGACATCGTCGAGCACGATCGCCGCGGACTTGCCGCCCAGCTCGAGGGTGCAGCGTTTGATCTGCTCGCCGCAGATACCGCCGACGATGCCGCCGGTGAGCGCCGACCCGGTGAAGCTCACTTTGTCGATGTTGTTGTGGCGCACGAGGTATTCGCTGCCGAAACGATCCGCTGACACAACGTTGACCACGCCCGGAGGAAGCCCGGCCTCGGCCGCACATTCGCCGATGAGATGACCGTGCAACGGGGTCTCCGGTGCGGTCTTGAGCACCATCGTTGAACCCGTCGCAATGACCGGACCCAGCTTCATCGCAGCAATGAACAGCGGGACGTTCCAAGGGACGATGCCCGCACAAACACCAACGGGATGCCGGTTGATGAGAACCTTCTGGCCAAGCGAGCCCTGACGCTGCTCCTGCCACGCATAGTTCTTCGCCGCGTTGACGTATTGGTCGAGCACCATCGTCGAGGCGAAGACCTGCATCATCATCGACTGGGTGGTCGGCGTACCGACCTCCGCAGTGATTACGTCGGCGAATTCCTGCGTACGGGCCTGAATGGCTTGAGAGAAACGACTGAGCGCTTCGACGCGCTCCTCCGGGGTCCAGTTGCGCCACTCCCCGTTGAAGGCGGCTACCGAGCTGGCCACGGCCTTGTCGATGTCAGCGGGCCCGCAGTCGGGCACGGAGCCGATGACCGCTTCCGTTGCCGGGTTGATGACTTCGATGCGGTCGGTAGTCGCCACCGAAACATTTTCGTTGTCGATGAAAATTGTGTGTTGGTCTTCCATGCCCTCGACATTAGTCACCCGGTTTTCTCATGCCCAGACAAGAAGTTTGTCGTTTATGTCAGTTCGGTGACGGAATCAGCCCCCGGCCCAGTACTACAGTGACCAACGCGGGAATGGCGGACCTTGGCAGGGGCACCCGTCGATGAGGAGTCTTTTTGAGTTACCCCCAAACAACCGGTGGCTACGTGTTAGCCAACGGCGTCGATCGAACCACCGCGAATAAGTTGCGAAAGGGTAACGATGACGCGGGCGTGATCAAGAACGCGGACGGCACCTACCGTGTTACGAGAGCACGCTGAACGGCCCGTCGCCGATAGCGTTGCGGCGTGTCCAACGACGCTGACTCCATCGCTCACATCCGCTGGCTGGCCAACGTTCCCGAGCCCCGATCGCCTGTTCTGATCACCGCGTTCGAAGGCTGGAACGATGCCGGCGATGCCGCCAGTATCGCCGCACGCCACCTCGCCGACCGCTGGGACGGCACGCCCCTCGCCGAGATCGACGCCGAATTCTTCTACGACTTCAGTACCACGCGTCCACTTGTCCAACTCGACGAAAACCGCCAGCGCTCCCTCACCTGGCCCACCAACATGTTTCGCGCCTGCCGAGTGCCCGGCGCTTCCCGTGATGCCATTGTGCTCATCGGTCTTGAGCCGCAGCTTCGCTGGCGAACTTTCTGCGACCAGGTAATCGCCACGGCCGAAGCGCTCGGCGTCAGCCAGATCCTCACCCTGGGCAGCCTCCTCGCCGACGTGCCGCACAGCCGTCCGGTCGAGGTCTACGGATCCACCGACAACGAGACGCTGATGGCCGAGCTCGACCTCGAGCCGTCCACCTATGAGGGCCCTACCGGCATCGTCGGCGTGTTGGCTACCCAGGCCCGCTTGGCCGGCATCCCGACCGCATCAGTGTGGTCGGCCGTGCCCTCCTATGTTCCAGGCGCACCTTCACCCAAGGCTGGCCTTGCGCTGGTTGAGCGAGTGTGCGATGTGCTCGGCACCTCGGTCTATTGCACCGATCTTGAGATCGCGGCAGCCACTTACGAACGCCAGGTCGACGAACTTGTCGCCGAAGACGAAGACACCGCGGGCTACGTCGCCGACCTCGAAGAGGCGTGGGACGAAGCCGAGGACGAAGACGACAACATCGTTGACGAAGAACTCGACAACGACCCGGAAACCTTGCTCGCCGAAGTCGAGCAGTTCCTCCGCGAAAACGAGTAACCCCTTCGTTCTGGGTCTCGGGTAAGACTTAGAGCTGGCTGTTAATCCAGGTGATCATCTCGTCGACGATCTCGAGGCCTTCGGCTTCGTTGAAGATTTCGTGGCGAAGGTCGTCGTAGACGATTCGTTCGGCGTTCGACAGCGTCTCAAAGATCTCTGACGCGTTGGCGGGTACGAGTCGGTCGTCGCCGCCGTGCATCACGAGGGTCGGCATCGTGACCTTGTTGATGCCCGCGCGAGCTTCGCCGATGGCCTTCATCAGACCCCAGCCCAGGGCGGCGGTCGGGTAGGGCACCCGCAGCGGATCGGCGTAGAACAATTCTCCCACCGCTTCGTCCTTCGATAGCAGTGACGGGTTGCCGTCTTCCTTGATCACCAGCGTCGGGGCGATCCGTCCGAGCAGCGGCGCCGCTATCCGAAAACGTCTGGGGATCTCCGCACCAAGCGCCGGACCCGACAGCACCAATAGGTCGGGCTGCACTCGTTCGTCGACCACATAACGAGTGGCGATCAGGCCACCCATGGAATGGCCGAGCAACACAATCGGAAGACCCATGGCCTTCAGCTCGTTCATCTGGTCTTCGACATCGTCGCCAAACTGCGACCAATCATCGACATGGCCACGGCGGCCACCGCTCTGGCCAAACCCGCGCTGATCAATGGCGATCACATCGAAGCCGCTGTCAGCGAGTCGACGACCGACATGTTCGTAGCGGCCGCTGTGCTCGGCAATGCCGTGAAGCAGCAAGACGATGGCGTGGGCCTCGCCCGTTGGCTTCCACCGTCGGCGCAATTGCACCAGGCCGTCTCGGGTCGTGCCGAAGTCAGCCATCGAGGTGACCGGCTCGTAGGCGGTCGGGGTGGACGTAGTCACGAATCGTCTCCGATTTCTCCCCGCCACGGTGGTGTGCGGGGAAGGTCGAACTGCACAGGGAGGTCTTCGCCACGAATGGCTTGGAAAGCTTGTTCGGCCCAGAGCTCAGCGTTGGCGGTCGGCTCCGGAAGCGTGCCCTCGGTGAACCAGCCCACGTCGGCACATTCGAGCGGGTGCGGGTTGAGCTCGCCGCCAGTCATACGACAGTGGAAGACGAGCGAGATGAGCGGAATGCGGGTGAAGCCTCGCCGCTGGCCATCGAGAATGCCTATCGGGCGCAGCACTTCGCACTCGATGCCCGTCTCCTCATGAACTTCCTTCACCACGACTTCGGCCGGCGAATAACCCACATCGGCCCAGCCGGTCGGGTATAGCCACACGCCAGAGTCAGCCCGCTGAATCAGCAGCAGTTCACCCTTGTCGTTACCGACTACGGCACCAACGGTGACCTTCGGCGTGACGTATCCGGCAACGCCAGATCCCACAGTGTCGAGCCACTCCTGCACCTGTTCTTCGGGGTGGAACCCGCCCGCGACATGGGAACGAATATCGGCGGCGACAGCGAGTACTTCTTCGAAGCGTTCACGTTCGTACAGATTCTCGGTGAAACCCAGACCAGTCCGCGCCGTCGCGGAAAGGGTCTCGGCCCAACGCAGCAGCTCTCGCTCAGTGGCACGTCGTTCGGTCACGTCCCAAACCCTACGCACTCTGAGAGAATTTCGAAGCGCGATAGCGCTGATCGGTATTGAGTTGGCCAACGACTCGCCGTCGGCCGCCTTCTTGGCTGGCCGGCCGTGATCGGCTTCGTCAATTGTCGGCTCAGCATGAGCGACCGAGGCGTCGCGAACTAGGCATCCGCCGCGATAGCCGTGAGGATCGCGAGTTCGAGTTCCTTCTGGTGGGTCGGGTCGGTGACCTTCAGCCCATCGGAATCGAGGACATAGAAAGAGTCGATCACGTCGTCGCCCAGGGTCTGCACCTTCGCCGTGTAGATGTCGAGATCGAGATCGGCGATCGCCCGGGTGACTCGATAGAGAAGCCCTATTGAGTCGGGGCCGCGCACTTCAAGCACGGTGTACGACGACGAGAGTTCGTTGTCGATGATGAGTTGCGGATCCGCAAGCCGAGCGGAGGTGGCGCGTTGGTAGCGGTAGTTACGCGCCCGCTGAATGAGCCGAGCCCGAATCGCTACTCGGCCGCGCAGGGCCCGTCCCACGTCTTCGGCCACCTGCTTGGGCCGCTCCTCGATCCCGATGCCGCCGCCGACGCGGAGCACTTCGAGCGCTCGACCGTTCTCGGTGTGCAGCTGCGCCTCGAGAATTTCGACGCCGTGTAGCGCAAGCGCGCCCGCGACCCGAGAGAAGGTTCCCCGCCGATCCTCGGTCATGACCGTGAGATCGTGCCCGTTGAGCTCAACCACTTCTTCTCCGGTGAGCAGGCGTGCGAGATTCTCCTCGGACGGGAACGCCGCCTTGATGACGTTCCCACCGCTCTGCAGGTAGTGCTCGGTCCGCCTGACCAAGTCACCGACAAGCTCGGCCTTCCACCCACCCCAGGCGGAGTGACTTGTGGCGATCGAGTCCGCCTCAGTGAGCGCCGCAAGGAGCTCAAGAGTGGTAACCGAATCGATTTCCTCGGCGACAAAGCGAATGGTGTCTTCATCCTCGAGGTCACGACGGGAAGCCACGTCGGGAAGCAAGAGATGGTGGCGGACCATGGCGGCGAGCACCTCGACATCGGCCGGCGGGTAGCCCATACGTTGACCAATCCGGCGGACAAGATCGACACCGACCTCAGAGTGATCTCCGGGGTAGCCCTTGCCGATGTCGTGAAAGAGGCCGCCCAATACCAGGAGGTCGGGGCGCTCGACCCGGTGGGCGATGACCGCGGCCTCCGCCGCCGCTTCGAGGAGGTGGCGGTCGACCGTGAAGCGGTGGTAGGCGTTACGTTGCGGACGGCTGCGGTTGGGGGCCCACTCCGGGATCAGATGGGAGATGAGGTCGACCTGATCGAGCGCTTCGATCGTGCGGATCGCATCGTGGCCGAGCAGGAGAAGGTCGACGAGAACCTCACGCGCCTCGTCGGGCCACGGGTCGGGAAGATGCGGCGTGCCGTCGGCCAACTGGTCGAGCACGTCACGCTCAATAAACGCCTCCTCCTGCGCGGCGACGAGCGCTACCCGCAGAGGCAAGACCGGATCGGTCGAGACCGGAGCGTCGTCGAGAAGGTGCAGAGTCTCATCGATGATTTGGATGCCGTGGCCAAAGTCGCGCACCTTCGAACGCCAGCGCCGGCGATTCGCTCGCTGGTGCATCCGATGCAGCACCGCATCGGTGATCCATGCGACGGTGCGGGCGGCAGAGGCAACCTCCGCCATGAGGTCGTCGGCGTCGCCATAGCCGAGCGCGGCTGCGACATCGTCTTGATCCTGCAGCAGGAGCTGATTCGAGTGACGACCGGTCAGACGGTGCAGTTCAACCCGAGCCGACAGAAGCGTGTCGTGAGGACCAGCGAGCCCGGCATGCTCCGAGTCGAGCACCAGATCGTCGTCGGCAAGGTCGATCCAATGCAGCGCGTGCACGTCGCGGAGCCCGCCCCGAGACAGCTTCAGATCTGGCTCAAGTAGAAACGCAACCTCGCCCTCATGGGCGTGGCGCTCCTTCGTGTTCTCGGCGATGAGCTGGAGCATCTTGTCGGCCTGCTCGTGCCAGAGAACTCTCGAACGTTTCGCGAGGTCGTTGACGAGCCGCTCATCGCCGCCAATGAAACGAATATCGAGGAGTGACGTCGCCGTGTCAAGGTCATCGGTTGCGAGGTCGATCGCCTCGTCGATTGTGCGAACCGCGTGACCGAGTTTCATCCCGGTGTCCCAGATCGGATACCAGATGCGTTCGGCCACCTCGGCGACATGGCCGGAGTCGTTGTGGATCAGGAGAAGGTCGAGATCAGACCCAAGACTGAGATCGCCACGGCCGTATCCACCGACCGCTGCGAGCGCCACTCCCTGCACTTCGCCGACACCAGCCACAACCGACTGAAGCCAAGCGTCGATCTCCGCGGTATAGGCCCGCGAGAGGCCGGTGCCGATTAGGGAGGAGTCAGCCAGCACCGCTGACGTAGCAGGAATCGCATTCATACAGCCCCATTAGACCAGGGGTCAGACACCCGCACTTTCTCCGCCGCAAGAAAGTGCGGGTGTCTGACCCCAGAAAGCGCGTTAGTCGAGGTAGGCGGTTTCGGCGTGTTGGGTTTGGTCGAGGCCGACGAGTTCGTCTTCTTCAGACGCTCTCAGACCGATTGTCATGTCGAGGGCCTTGGCGATCGCATAGGTGACAACGAACGAGAAGATCAACACCGAGCCGATGGCGATGGCTTGGCTGAGCACGAGGCCGGCCTCACCGAAGAACAGGCCGTCGGCGCCACCGATTCGGGCATCGGCGAAGAAGCCAAGCAGGAGGCCGCCGACGATGCCGCCCACCATGTGCACACCAACAACATCGAGCGAGTCGTCGTAGCCAAACTTCCCCTTGAGCTGGATGGCGTAGTAGCAGCAGAGCGATGCGACGAAGCCGAAGATGATCGGCGAAAGGCCGCCCACAAATCCGGCCGCGGGCGTGATTGCTACGAGACCAGCGACGACACCCGATGCACCTCCGAGGGTCGTGGCGTGACCGTCGCGAAGGCGCTCGATAGCGAGCCACGCGATCATGCCGGCCGCGGCCGCCACAAAGGTGTTGACGAGCGCTTGCACAGCCTGTCCATTAGCCGCTGCTGCCGAGCCAGCATTGAAGCCGAACCAACCGAACCAGAGAATGCCGGCACCAATCATCACCAGGGTGAGGTTGTGGGGCGGCATCGCCGTCTCGGGCCATCCCTTGCGCTTGCCGAGCACGAGGACCAAGGCGAGCGCCGCAACACCAGCATTGATGTGGATGGCTGTGCCGCCGGCGAAATCAACGGCGGGGACGTCCATCGTGGTGTGCCAACCGCTGTACACCCAGTAAGTAACCGGCGTGTAGACGAGCAACGACCAGATCGGAACGAAGAGCACCCAAGCGGAGAACTTCATGCGATCGGCGACCGCACCGGAGATGAGGGCGGGTGTGATCACGGCGAAGGTCATCAAGAACGCCATGATGATGAGGCTGTCGGTGTCGCCGGTGAGGTCCTTCAATCCGACGTTGTCGAAGTTGCCGATGAAGTCTCCGTCACCCGTGTTCCCGAGGGAATACGTCAACGTGACCCACAACAACGGGATGATTCCCAGGCAATAGGTATTCATGTTCAGCATGTTGAGCACGTTCTTCGAACGCACCATGCCGCCGTAGAACAGCGCCAGGCCCGGCACCATGAACAACACGAGCGCCGTGGACATCAGCATCCACGCAATGTCGCCAGAATACATTGTCTTCCCCTCTCGAAACCGCGGCAACTCCGCGATCCAACAAGGCGCAAACTACGAAACGACTGTTTCCGGATTGTTTCAGGCCGCTGATGCGTCTGTTTCGTTCCCGCCGCTGGCCGTGAACAAGGAGGGCCTAGTAGGGCCAGTCTCGAGTGTGGTGGCCGAAGATCCGCGTCAGTGGATACAACTTTGCCGTCAGCAACACCTTGACGATGACGTTGCGGAGGAACCACGGAAGCTGCACTTCGAGGCGCATCAAGTTTACGACACCGTCGGCCAAGCCCACATTCTCGCGACGGAACTCGGCCATCGACTGTGAGCGGCCCATGTAGCGCCATTCGTTCGAGAAGAACATCGTGACGATCAGCGCAAACGTGACACCGATCGAGCTGAACGAGTCGTGGATCAGCATCGTGCCGCCACCCGACACTCGATCGCCATACCCGACAATGTCGGCCTTGGCCGGACCGAAGCGGTGGGCGCCATCGATGTAGAGGAGGTCGATCTCACCGTTGAAGTCGTCGAGGGCCTCGTCGCTCATCTTGCGGACATGGGTGACTCGGTCACGCACTCCCGCTGCGGTGAGATTGTCGTTGTAGATCGTGTGGTCATCGTCGCCGCGGTCCTGATCGGCTTCGATCTCCTGCGGGCCACGATCACTGCCGGCGTGAGGATCGATCGACACGATCTCGACGCCCTTGCCAGCCGCTTGCGCCAGCACGATCAACGATCGAGCGCGAAAGCTGCCGATCTCGACGATGCGGGTGCCTTTACCAAGCTCCGACGCCCGGTCGTAGAGACGGCCCGCTTGGTCATCGGTCATCCAGCCTTCGACGTCGCTGACCGACTCGAGGACGTCATCGAAAGGGGGTCGCTTGCTCACGGAGAACGAGCCTACCGAGGGCAATCAGTCGAGGAGTTCTGCGGCCCGGCGGAAGATCTTCGACCGCGGCACGGCGTCGACGCAGCCCGCCGCGAGCGCGGCCTCCAGCGCCTCGGTGTCGACGTGGGCGCCATAGGCAACCACCGGCACCCCGAACGCAACCACGGCCGCCAGGTCGTAGTTTCCGGCGAGGTCGACGATGACCACGTGGGCATCAGCGACCAACTCGGGGGTGGGTTGCCGCGCAATCACCGCGTCTGGAAGCGAACTGCGAAAGCGGCTTCCGTCCATCAGGTCGCTGGTGAGTACAACAGCGGTCATTGGTCGAGTTCCCGCCGACGACGAAGGTGAACATGGGCCCGAGCAGCACCCCACACGAGGCCGGGTTCATGAAGCGCCTCATCAATCTCGGCGAAGGCCGCCGGGCCGAAGGAGAAGAGGTCGCCGGGGAACGACCGCTCCGCGAATTCGTCACGAGTCGGCACCAGCGCGCCGTCGTCGAGCAAGAGCTGCGTGACCGCGCCAGTGGCCGCTCGAATTGCGGCCAACGGACTGCCCGCTCCAGCGTCGACATCGGCCACCAGAATCCGGTGGAGTTCGGGCTCCAGGGCCGCCATCGTGTCGACGATCGAGGCATCCAACGCTGCGGCGTCGATCGAAGGTCTCACGGTCAGGGCCGACCGCCGGAGCCACCCAGGGATCGTCTGCACCAGTCCCACTTCGAGCGCGCTGGCAATCTCGGCGAGACGGGCCTCGTCGTCGGCAAGAGTCGGCTCGTTGGTCACAAAGCGAATACTAGGGTGACCGACGTGGCGCTCAGTCTCACAGAAGCCGACGAAGCACAATTGACCGGCGAAGCAGGCGAGGCCAATGCCCTCGCCATGCGGATCGTCACCGGACTCGCCGCGACCATGGGGGCGACCAAACTCCTGTCGATCACGGGTGCCCACATCGACAGCTGTCTCTTCCACGGCCAATCCGGGATCGACTTCGCGACGCGCCTCGCCGATGCAGGAGCACAAGTCTCGGTACCCACCACTCTCAACGTGTCCTCGATCGACCTTCTGCATCCCGACCTCTACAAAGGGTCACCGGAGGGGGGCGCGCTCGCCCGCGAACTCATGCGGCTATACGAGTCGATGGGCTGCGAACCCACATGGACATGTGCGCCGTATCAGCTCGAGGCGCGACCGGAGCTCGGCGAACACGTCGCCTGGGCAGAGTCGAACGCGATCGTCTTCGCAAATTCGGTGCTGGGCGCTCGCACCCACCGCTACGGCGACTTCATCGACATATGCGCGGCGATCACCGGGCGCGCCCCTGCCGCCGGCCTGCATCTCGACGAACATCGCCGAGGCGAGATCCTGTTCCGACTCGAGGGTGTGAGCGAAGAGTTACTCGACCACGACGTGCTGGCCCCGGTTCTCGGCTACGTGGTGGGCTCGCAGACCGGTGACCAGATCCCGGTCATCGAAGGCCTGCCCAGCGACATACCCGAGCACCGCCTCAAGGCCCTCGGAAGCGCGGCGGCATCGTCCGGCGCGGTCGGAATGTTTCATGCGGTTGGGATCACTCCAGAAGCGCCGACGCTCGAAGCGGCATGCGGCGGCCGACCCCCGACCCGCAACATTGCGGTCACCCCACTGGATCTCCGCCGCGCCCGCGACCAGCTCACCACGGCAACCGTGACCGACACGCCGCTCGGAGCCGTGAGCCTCGGAACCCCCCACTACTCGATTGCCGAGTTCGAACGAGTGGTCGAGCTACTCGATGGCCGCCCGGTGCATCCGTCGGTGAAGTTCTTCATCAACACCGGCCGCGACATCTGGCACGAGGTCGGCCTTCGAGGATGGGGCCGAAGCCTCGAAGCCGCCGGCATTCAGATCGTGACCGACACGTGCACCTACATCACTCCGGTCATGGGCGAGATCGCCGGTTACGCCCTGACTGATTCGGCCAAGTGGGCCCACTACGCCCCGGGCAATCTCGGAATCGAGGTGGCGTTCGGCAGTGTGGATGACTGTGTCGAATCGGCCGTCGCGGGCCGACTCGTTCGCAACGACGGAATGTGGGAGGCCTGATGCAAGCGGGGGTCGTTGTGGGTGGCGAGGCCGAGGGCCGGGTTGTCGTGCTCGACGAACCGCTGAGCTTCTGGGGCGGCTTCTCCGCTGAGAGCGGCGTAGTGACCGACGAACACCACCCCCAGGCCGGTGTGATTCTGAGCGGCGCCATCGTGTTGATGGTTGGCGGCCGCGGCTCCAGTTCCGCGAGCTCCGTGATCGCCGAAGCGGTCCGGCTACAGACCGCTCCGGCCGCTCTCGTCATGCAACGCTCCGATGAGATCCTCGCCACCGGCTCTCTCGTTGCCCAGGAGCTATACGGCCGAACCGTACCCATCGTGCTCGTCGAAGCGAATTCCTACGCCGAGATCGCGCGCGCTTCCCACGCTTGGTTAACCAGCGGCGGCGAGATCAACTTGCGCGACTGATTGCGCTAACGCCCGAAGGCCAACTGCGCCGCGGCGACATCTTCAAGGGCCAGCCCCGCCGACTTGAAGACGGTGATCTCTTCCGCGCTTACTCGCCCGGGATGAGCCCCGGAAACTAGCTCCGCCAGATCGGCCCGAATGCCGTCGATCGAGAGCACGCCACCGGCCAACGGGCCGGCGAGATCGCCGGCGAGCACGGCATCGGAACGAGTGTCAACGAACACCGATCCACGAGCCATCACGTCGTCGTCGGACTCGCGCATCGTGCCGTTGAACGCCCCGACGAGATCGACATGGGTGCCCGGTTGGAGCAGGGCGCCGCGCACGAGCGGAGAGGTCGAACCAGTCGAAGTTGAAATGACATCGGCCCGGCCAACGCCCACATCAAGATCGAAACACACCTCGGCCGGAAGACCGTCCGCCACAAGGGCGGCCACAATCGCGGCCGCCTTCTCGGGCCGCCGACCCCACACTTCGATGGTGTCGTAGTCGCGCACAAACGCATGAGCGCGAGCCGCCATAGGGGCCAGCGCACCGGTGCCAACGATCAGCAGTCGTCGAGCATCAACCCGAGACAGTCGTTTCGCGCCGACCGCACTCGCGGCTGCAGTTCGCCGGGCCGTCAGTTCGTTCGCGGCGCAGGTGCCAACCAATGAACCCGTGCGACCGTCGAACAACAGGAATCCCGACTGGATAGTCGGCAGGTCGATCGCGCCGTTGTCGGGAAACACGGTGACGACCTTGACCCCGATCACCTCACCGGTGACCCACGCGGGCTTCATCAGCAGCGTGCCATCGGCGCCTCCGGGAACCGGCACCGTGTGCACGGTCCGGTCGGGCGATTCACCTTTGGGGTCGGTAATGACCGCTTCGATCTGGGCGATCAAGTCACCCCACGGGAGCGCATCAGCCACCGCAGCGTCAGTCAACATCACTGGCTCGGTCACTCAGGAATCCAGTCTTCGGTGGGGACACCCAAACCGTCGGCGATCCGATTCACATAGGCGTAGTAGGCGGTGACCTCGACAATGTCGAGAACATCACGATCAGAGAAACCATGGGCCCGCAGCGTCGTCACGTCACTCTCGACCATCTCGCCGGGTCGACGCGTCAGCTTGACCGCATAGGCCAGCATCGCTCGTCGGGCCGAGCTGAGTTCAGCCGAACGCCAGTCGACTTCGACGGCCATGAGAAGGGCATCGTCTTTCAGAAGACGGCGCAGACCGCGCCGGTGGTGAACAATTCAATAGTGGCAGTGGTTCTCGAGACTGACCACGAGGGCGATAAGTTCTCGCTCGACCTTCCGCAGACTTCCGGTGCCCGCCATAGCGGATTGGTAGATCCCGCTGTGCGCCGCGAGCCCCCGCGGATTGAGTGAATGGATCGCCATGATGTGATCGACGCGGTCATAGTCACGATCGACCACCTCGGCGTGAAGGGGCGCGAGGTCGCCCGTCCACTCATCGTCAGGAACAGTCTCAATCCAGGCCATGGCAGATCCTTACGCACGCAGCACCGCCCGTGCGACCACCGCTTGCTCTAGGGTCCGGCCATGCGTGAGCGAACGGGCGGCGAGGTCATTGTAGAGAGCCTTCAGGCTCATGGAGTGACCACCACGTTTGGGGTGCCGGGCGAGAGCTACCTTCCCGTGCTTGATGCGCTGCACGACACCGACATTCGGTTCGTGATTTGCCGCCAAGAAGGCGGCGCGGCATACATGGCGGAGGCGTGGGCAAAATTCACCGGCGCCCCCGGCGTGTGCCTTGTGACTCGCGGGCCCGGCGCCACCAACGCATCGATCGGTGTGCACGCGGCGGCCCAAGCCTCGACCCCGATGGTGCTGCTCGTGGGCCAGGTCGGCACGCACCAACAAGGCCGAGAAGCTTTCCAAGAGGTCAACTACGAGCAGATGTTCGGCGGGCTCGCCAAGTGGGTCACGGAGATCCGCAACGTCGACGACGCGTCGTCAGCGATGGCGACCGCCATCCATCGCGCCATGAGCGGCCGGCCAGGACCGGTAGTTGTGGCACTCCCTGAAAATATTCTGTCGGCGGTCACGAGCACCGCCGCGACGGAGCCGATCGTCGTCGATCCGCAAGCACCCTCGGCCGAAGACATCGACGCAATCGTGGCCGCCCTTAACGCGTCGGAGCGGCCCGTGATTCTGGCCGGGGGTGGAGCGTGGACACCACAAGCGCGCCACGACCTCAAGGCGTTCGCCGAGCGAGGCGACATTCCCGTGGTCGCAGCCTTTCGTTTCCACGACGTGGTCGACAACCACAGCCCCGCCTATGCCGGCGAAGCGGGAGTGGCGATGCCACCCGCCGTGCGGGACACCCTCGCCGACGCTGATTGTGTGCTGGCCATCGGCGTGCGGTTCGGTGAAATGACCACCGGCGCGTGGACGATCTGGCCGGTTCCCAATCCGGGCGTGCCCATCGTGCACATCCACCCGGATCCCGCCGAGCTCGCGAAGATCTACACACCTACCATTGGCATCGTCGCCCGGCCCGCCTCCACCCTGGCCGCGTTGGTCGAACCGACACTCGCGCCTCGCTCCGCCGACTGGCGCCAGACCAGGCGAGACGCCTTCCTGGCTACCACCACCTGCCCACCCCAGCCCGGCGCACTCGATATGGGCGAGGTGATGGCGTGGCTGCAGGATCACCTGCCCGTCGATGCCGTGCTCACCAACGGGGCCGGCAACTTCACGGTCTGGCCAAACAAGTTCTTTCTCTACGGGGCCGAGGCTCGGCTGCTCGCTCCGCAGAGCGGCTCGATGGGTTACGGCCTCCCCGCCGCGATTGCGGCCAAGGTCGCGGCCCCCGAACGCACCGTCGTGTGCTTCGCAGGGGATGGCGACATCCAGATGAACCTTCAGGAACTCGGCACCGCCCTCCAGTCCAACGCCCAACCGATCGTGCTGGTGCTCGACAACGGGATGTACGGCACCATTCGGATGCATCAGGAACGTCACTTCCCGGAGCGAGTTGTGGGCACCGACCTCGTCAATCCAAACTTCGTCACGCTGGCCCAGGCCTACGGGTTCCACGCCGAGCGGGTGGAAACCACCGACGAATTCGCCGCGGCATTTGCCCGCGCCGAAGCCTCACCGACCAGTGCACTGCTTCATCTGATTATCGAACCGACTCAGCTCACGCCGAGCCAGTCGATTTCCCAGGCTCGGGCTCAGGCTTCGCCCAAGTAGCTGGCTCGCAGCTCCGGATTGGCCATAAGCGCATCCGCGGTGTCGTCAAGCACCACACGGCCGGTCTGGAGTACCCAGCCACGATCGGCGATCGAGAGTGCCATATTGGCGTTTTGCTCGACCATGAAGATGGCAACACCCTCTGAATGAATCTGTTGGATCAACTCGAAGTTGGTCTGCACGAGCGCCGGAGCAAGACCCATCGACGGCTCATCCATGAGCAGCACGCGGGGTCGAGACATCAGGGCGCGGCCCATGGCCACCATCTGCTGCTCGCCACCGGAGAGGGTCCCCGACTTTTGGCTGAGCCGCTCCTTCACACGGGGGAACATGTCGTAGATGCGTTCGAGATCTTCCTCGATGCCGTCGCGGTCGTTGCGGAGGTAGGCCCCGAGTTCGAGGTTTTCCTTCACACTCAGACGCTTGAACAGCCGCCGGTTTTCCGGAACCATCGTGATGCCGCGCTCGACGCGATACGAGGTGGGCTTGTGGTTGACCACTTCGCCGTCGAGGACCACTTCGCCAGTGGTGGGGGTGACCATGCCGAGCAGAGTCTTCAGGGTGGTGGACTTGCCGGAAGCATTGCCGCCCAGCAAGCAGACGAGCTCACCCGGATAGATGGCCAGGTCGACATCCTTCAAGATGTGGACCGCTCCATAGTGCGTGTTGATACCGCGGAACTCGAGAAGGGCTGTGCCCTTGTCGTCGCTCATGATTTCTCCTCCACGGGACGGCCGAGATACGCCTCGACCACGTTCGGGTCGGTCGAGACATCCTCGAACGATCCCTGGGCGATGGTTTCGCCATGGTCAAGAACAACAACACGGTCGGAGACGTCGCGCACCACACCCATGTCGTGCTCGATCATCACGATCGTGAAGCCCCACTCACTCCGGAGTTGACCGATGAGCTTGGTCAGCTCCACGGACTCGACCGGGTTCATGCCGGCGACAGGCTCGTCGAGCAGCAGTAACTGCGGCTTCGTGGCCATCGCCCGAGCGATCTCGAGCCGACGACGGTTCGCGTAGGACAACACCGATGCGGTTTGATGAAGCCGGTAGCCGGTGAGGCGGGTGCCGAAGAACCCGAGCACTTTCTCGCCGTGTTCTTGGATTTCACGTTCTTCATCGCGAAAGGCACGGGTGTTGAAGAGCGAACCGAAGATGCCTTGCTTCGTGCGGCAGTGCTGCGCCACCATGACGTTTTCCAGGATGGTCATGTTCGCGAAGAGCCGCACGTTCTGGAAAGTACGAGCGATACCTCGGGCGGTGACCTGGTTGGGGTCGAGCCCAAGCAGTGATTCGCCCTTGAACAAGATGTCGCCGGACGAGGGTGTGACCATGCCTGAGATCATGTTGAAGAAGGTGGTCTTGCCGGCGCCATTGGGGCCGATCACCGAAACGATCTCGCCTTCATCGACGTGGAAGTCGAGATGGCTGAGGGCGTCGAGGCCACCGAAGCTAACGCTCAGGTCGGTGATGGTGAGGAGACGTTCGCCGCTCATGCGGGGGCCACCTCTCCCTCGACCGTCGATCCATCGTCGTCGTCGATCTCCCCCTTCAACCATGCGTCTTGGAGGAACTCGTCTTGGTGGAGCTCGCGACTACGTCGGGCGTTCGGCACCAAACCTTCGGGCCGCTTCAGCATCATCCACACGAGGAGAGCGCCATAGATCAGCAGCTTAAACTCGGAGAATTCGGCAAGTAAACCAGGCTGGTTGGGACCACCCAGAACACCGATCAGCACAACTGCGCCAGCGATGACACCAGCGATGCGGCCCATGCCGCCCACAATTACGACCACGAGGATCACGATCGAGACCAGCACCTTGAAGCTGGTCTCGAACACCGAGCCAACCTTGGCGGCGAAGATTGCACCGGAGAACGCGGCCAGGATAGCGCCAACCACGAAGGCCATGAGCTTCACGTTGACCGTGTTGACACCCATTGCCTCAGCGACGGATTCGTCCTCGCGCACGGCCATCCAAGCCCGCCCAAGACGGGAGCGTTCGAGCCGCCAGCTCATGTAAATTGCGATGGCGCAGAAAAAGGCCACCAGATAGAAGACGGCTTGCGGGTTGATGCCGCGAACTTCGGTCAAGCCAAAGATCTGAGCCCCAGGGATACTGGTGATGCCCTGGGCGCCACCCGTGAGACCGCTCGCCCAGTCGGAGCGGACAGTGAGACGAATGATCTCACCGAACCCGAGGGTGACGATGGCGAGATAGTCGCCGCGCATACGGATCACCGGCGCACCGATGAAGAGGCCAGCGATACAGGCCATGAAGACGACAATGATGACCGCGACGATCCATGGAAGTTCGGGCGAGAAGGCGGGTGAACTCGGGGAGGTGAGGATAGCGGTGGTGTAACCGCCCACCGCAAAGAAGGCCACGTAGCCAAGGTCGAGAATGCCGGCAAGACCAACCACGATGTTGAGGCCGAGTGCCAGCAGCAAGAAGAGTCCGACGTTCGCCAGCAGTTCGTTGGTGAGCTTGCCGAGGAACATCGGCAAGATGACGACCGCCGCCGCGGTCAGGAGCAGCAGACCCGTATTGGCCTTCTGCCGTTCGGCACCCTTGAGCGCGTCGTAGCGCTCCTTCACCTCGGCGGTCTTGATCCGACCGATCAGTGAGTAGCCCACGGCAACAACGATAACGATGACGACGCCCGCCACGGTCAGGCCGCCGCGCTTGGCGAACATCAGGTCGAACAGCCATTCGAGACGGAAGCCCTCCGAAATGTCGTCGAGCGCGGCTTCGAGTGCGGCGACAAGGATCACCGCGACGATCGATGCCATCACGGAGCGGCGCACCGCGGCAGGGACAACCTGTGCCAGTCCGCCCATCGCTCCGAGGCTGACAGAGATCAGGACCCAGTAGAGCGCGCCGGTGCCGACGCTCTGACCAAAGGTCAGGATCTCGAGAAGGTCGTCGTTCCAGTTGACGAGCGGGTCGCTGAGATCGCGGGTATCGAGCAGCCAGATCAGCCCGCTGAGCCCGAGGCCGCCGATCAAACCAACAGCCGCGCCCGCAACAACTTCGCGGGCCCCCTTGGCATGGCTGGCCATACCTTCGAGCACTACCTCGCGAGTGACGAGGCCGCCCAGCGCCAGGGGCAACCAGAGCAGAACCAAGTAGCCCATGCTGAGGTATTGCTCGATCACGATCTTGCGGTCGAGCTTGTCGGGCATATCGGTGAGCGACACGAACAGCAGTGCGGCAGCAAGGATCAGTCCGAAGCGGACCACCTTGCGCCAGTCCTGGTCGAAGGCCGATCGGGGCGGGGAGACGAGTGATTCGCTCATGCGCGATCCTCCGACGAGAGACGCTCTCCGAAGAGGCCGGTGGGCTTCACCAGGAGCACGAAGATGAGCACCAGGAACGCGACGGCGTCCTTGAGCTGTGTATGGCCGGTCACTCCGAGCGGCTCGAGCACAAGCTGCGGGGCGAGCGACTCGGAGCTGCCGAGAGTGAGTCCGCCCGCCATGGCCCCGCCGAGGTTGCCGATGCCACCAACAACTGCGGCACTGAACGCCTTGATGCCAGGTAGGAAGCCGGTGAACTCGGTCACCGAGCCGAAGAGAATGCCCCAGAGAATGCCGGCGACACCGGCCATTGCGCCGCCAACAGCGAATGTGGTGACGATCGTGCGATCGACGTCGATGCCCATCAGCGAAGCGATCTCTTTGTCTTCCGCGACGGCCCGCATGGCCTTGCCGGTTTTGGTGCGTTCGACGAGGTACCAGAGCGCCCCCATCGAGATCGCGGCGACAACAAGGACGACGACTTTCTTGCCTTCAATGCCCAACACCGGCACGTCGTCACGCAGCCAGTCCGGGAGCCGCGGGTAGTTCTTGGCACCCGGTCCGAGGAGCACGGCGGAGGTGTTCTGGATGAAGAACGACACGCCGATCGAGGTGATTAACGGAATCAGGCGGGGTGCACCGCGAAGGGGGCGATAGGCGATGCGCTCCATGATGACGGCAGTGGCGGTGGAGCAGAGCACCGAGACGACCACCGCAATTAGGATCGCTAGGATGAAGTTGCTCTCCCAGAGCCCGCCTTCGGCGAGCTTGGTGGACGTGATCATGCCGGTCATCGCCCCGACCATGAACACTTCGCCATGGGCGAAGTTGATGAATCCCAGCACGCCGTAGACCATCGAATAGCCGAGGGCGATCAAGCCGTACATCGAGCCTTGCGAAAGGCCGGAGATGACGAGGTCCTTGAGTGCTTCCCACGACAATCGAGTGGCGTCTTCATTCACCGTTCGGGCAAAGAAATTGTCGGGATCAATCTGCTGGCCGATGAACGCCGCCAGTCCCACAATCACAAGCGTGCTGAGAGCGACGCGCAGAAAAGTCAAAAACCAGTCGACACCAGTTTTGGACGCCGCTCTGCTCCGCAGTGTGGTGGTCAAGGTTCCCCTCCAAGGTCACCAGCGAAGGCCATAGGCTAACTCATGTGTGACCAATTTTATACCATACGAAAACGCGAGCGGCCCGGGCCTCCGCAGTGGAGGCCCGGGCCGCTGAAACAACAATTTTTGGTGACTACTACGGGGCGTACTCGAAGACCACGTTGGCCTTCGAAGTCTCGATGTCAGCCGAGCTTTCGTGTTGGATCACGGTGATCTTCTGTGATCCACAGTCGCCGAACCCATCACAGCTGATGGTGCCAATGACACCGGAGTAACCGGAGATGCCATTGAGGTGCTCACGCACGCCAGCCTTGTCGATGACGAGGTTGCCGTCGACAACGCTGCTGGCCGCCGTAATGGCGTCGAGGAGCATCGCAGTGGCGTCGTAGCTGTGACCCCAGAAAGGCGCCGACGGCGGCTCGCCGTGGGTCTCTTCGTAGGCAGCGAGGACAGCGTCAGCGGTCTGGCCGGTGGACTGGTTGGTGTTGGTGCCGAAGCGGACGTCAGGACCCGAGAAGTAGATGCCCTCGGACTGCGGCAGCTCCATGAAGCCGTCGACCAAGAGGCCATCAGCAGCGAGGAGCTGGGTATCTTCGAGACCGTCAATGCCGCCAGCCTGATCGGCAATAAAGTCACCAGCGGGCTGGAAGATCGGGAAGAACAATGCCTGCGGGCTACCCGCGGCAACCTCAGTGAGGACCGGCACCATGTCGGCGTCGTCCTTGTTCACACCGGTGAAACCGGTCATTTCGCCACCGAGCTCTTCGAACGCGTCGGCGAATGCCTGAGCGAGACCCTGGGTGTAGGGGTCGCCGTCGTGGATCGCTGCAGCGGTGGTGAGCTCCAGGTCGTTGAACACGAACTCTGCCATGGCAGCGCCCTGGAAGAGATCGTTGTGAGCGGTGCGGTAGTAACCCACGCTGTAGTTCTCGCCAGCGGTGCCGAGGAGATCAGAGGTGAGCGCAGGCGAGGTGTTCGAGCCCGAGATCATGACGATTCCGTTTTCACCAATGAGCGGAGCAGCAGCGGTGGCTGCGCCCGAGCATGAGGTGCCGATCACGCCGACTATCTGCTCGTCCGCAACGATCTGCTGTGCGGCAGCCTGGCCACCTTCAGCAGAGCAAAGGTCGTCCAGACCCTGGCCGGAGGTGACATCAAAGCCATGGATCTGGCCATAGTCAGCAACGGCGAGTTCGACAGCGCGCTGGTTGGGCACACCAAGGAAGGCCACGTCGCCGGTGATGGCGTTGAGTGAACGGATCTGAACTTCAGCACCCTCTTCGACCGTGATGGTTCCGAGGGAACCGTCGCCGAGTGAGTCGCCGCCGCCGCCGCCAGTTTCCGTGTCGTCATCATCACCGCATGCTGCGGCGACGAGCGAGAAGGAAAGCAGCAACGCGAGCATCATGATGATCCTGCGTGAAAGCTTCATTATTTGTTCCCCTCCATAGGGATAGAAATACGCGGACGAACGGCTCCGCGAAAGACCGAAGTATTGATCGGGTAAGTGTAGGCGAATGACCTTCGACTTTCCGCACATCTCCGTATCGACGGTGACGCTGTGTGGTTTTGCCACCACACGCGGGTTACGCGGTGCGGACCACAATCTCGTCGACCGGCCCGACGAGGCCGGTGTAGAACGCGCCAAACTCCGCGTACTTCGCAGACGCTGTGTCGTAGCGCATTGTGTAGACGGTGTCCTTCAAGTCATCGAGGTTGACGCCGAAGAGTGTGACGCCCCATTCCCAATCGTCGAGGCCGGCTGCCGCGGTGATGAGCTGCGTGATCCGCCCGGCGAACTTCCGACCGGAGGTGCCGTGCTCCATCATGAGCGCCTTGCGATCGTCGAATTCGAGCTCGAACCAGTTCTGATCGACATTGCGGCGTTTACTCATCGGGTAGAAGCACCAGGCGTTCTTCCCTTCCGGGGGGAGCTCCGGATAGAGGCGCATGTTAGCCATTTCCTCGGGCAGCCCTTGGGCGTACTCCGAGAGTTCCGTGATCGACACGAAGCTGTCGACAATTGCGAGACCGGCGCCGACAAGGGCAGTCTGCAGATCGCGGAGACGCCATACGTCGGCGTGTAACGCCATGAAACAGAGCGACGCCTTATGGCCAAGGACGGCGACGGAGACAACCTGCATCTCGTCGGCCTGCGCGGCCTGAACCGCGGCAATGACCGCATCATCATTTGTGGCAGGTGTGCGTTCGCAGAAGAGATGGACGACGGCGACGCCCTCGGAGGTAATGACGGGATCGGGCATAGGAGAAGTCTAGAGACCTCAGCCCAGAGCACTAGCGTCGGCGGTTATGAGCAGAAGCACCCACCAAGCGTTGGCTGATGAGCGCAACGCCGACATCGAGATCTACATCAACGGCGAATTTTTCCCGAGAGCCGAGGCGAAGGTGTCGGTCTTCGACAGTGGCTTCCTCGTCGGCGACGGCATCTGGGAAGGCATCCGACTTCATCACGGCGTATTCGCCCACCTCGACCGTCACCTCGACCGACTCTTCGCGAGTGCGGCCGCGATAGCGCTCGACATCGGCCTCGACCGCGACGGCGTGACCGCGGCGCTGCGGGCCACCGTCGACCGCAACAACATGGACGACATGGTCCACATTCGCCTCATGGTCACCCGAGGCGACAAGAAGACACCATCGCAGCATCCGTCGAACAACATCGGCGGACCGAACATCGTGATCATCGCCGAACACAAGGCCGCCGATCCCGACGTGCGCGACAAGGGCATCTCCCTTTTCACCGCGACGGTTCGTCGACCGCCGCCCGACACGCTCGACCAGAAGCTGAACTGTCACTCGAAGCTCCATGAAGTGATCGCACTGATCCAAGCCACAAACGCGGGCGCCGACGAAGCCTTGATGCTCGACCCCACCGGTGCGGTCGCCACGTGTAACGCCACCAACTTCTTCATCATCAACAAGGGCCAGCTCTGGACATCCACCGGCCAGTACAACCTCAACGGCATCACCTCGGCGCTCATTTGCGAGGTGGCCAAGGCGGCCGGCATCCCCGTGCACAAAGTCCCGTACTCGCTGACCGATGTGTACGCGGCCGACGAAGCATTCGTCACCGGCACCTTCGGCGGACTCACCCCGGTCCACACCATCGACGGCCGGACCATCGCCGACGGCGCCCAAGGGCCGATGACCATTCGTCTGCGCGAGCTTTACGAAGCAGCGATCGCCGCCGAGGTCGCTCAGCCATGAAACCCGCGGAAGACGACCGCGGTCCGGGTAGGCAGAATGTGAAACGTATTCAGTGCTGGTCGGGCCCCCGCAACATCTCGACCGCGCTCATGTACTCGTGGCGTCAGCGGGCCGACACCACGGTGTACGACGAGCCGTTCTACTCGCACTATCTGTCGATCGATGACCGATCACATCCGGGCGTGGCGGCCACGATGGCAACACAGTCCGCCGATGCCGACGAGGTGATCAGCGACGTCATCCTTGGCCCGTGCGACACGCCCGTCTACTACCTCAAGCAGATGGCCCATCATCTGAAGGGCGTCGATCGCAGTCACCTGCGCCACACCGAGAACATCCTCCTGTGCCGCGACCCGCGGGAGATGCTGGCCTCGCTGTCCGTCCAGTTGCCCACCTGCGACCTCACTGACACGGGTCTCACGGAATCAGTCGAGTTGCTCGATGCGGTTCTCGCCGAGGGCGGCTTGCCGCTGGTGATCGAGTCGCAGGCGCTCCTGCGCGATCCGGCCGGCGTGCTCAGCCAAGTGTGTGATCACGTTGGCATCACATTCGACCCCGCGGTGCTGTCGTGGCCGGCCGGCCCGAAGCCCGAAGACGGCGCGTGGGCCCAGTACTGGTACGACAACGTCCACAAGTCCACCGGGTTTGCCCCGTACCAACCGACGGGCCACCCGGTGCCCGACCGGCTCCAGCCGATACTCGAAGAAGCCATGCCGCTCTTCGACCGACTGAGCCAATTTGCGGTGAGTTCTCCAGATTCCAGTTAGCCTTTAGGGGTTAACTACTGGCATTGGTCAAGACTGACCTGCCAGTTCTGGAGGAGGAATCCAATGAAGATCAAACAAAGCCGTATCGTGCGGCTCTTTGCGGTGCTGTTGGCCGTAGGTCTGCTCGCGACCGCGTGCGGCGACGATGACGACGCCGCTGTCGAAGGCAACGACCTTGGGGGCCGCACGGTCACCGTTGGTGTCGAAAACGCGTACCTTCCGTTCAACTACGTTCCGGTCGGCGAAACCGACGGAGAGGGTTGGGACTACGACGCTTGGCGCGAAATCTGCCGTATCGCCAACTGCGAAGCCGAATTCGTCGTTGCCGGTTGGCCGGCAGTGATCGATCAGGTCGCTCAAGGCGAAATCGACACTGCGGCCGATGGCATCTCAATCACCGATGAGCGCAAAGAAATCGTTGCGTACTCGCAGTCCTACATGACCGTCGACCAGAAGTTCGTCGTTGCCAAGGGCGAAGATCGTTACGCCACGACCGACGACATCATCAACGGCGACGCCGTGATCGGCACCCAGGTCGGCACCACCAACTTCGAGCTGGCTCAGACCCTTCTGGGCGGCGACGACCGCATCAACGCCTACGACCAGTTCGGTCTGGCAATTCAGGCGCTCATCGCAGGCGACGTCGACGCCGTCATCATTGATGACGCCGCTGGCCAGGGCTACGTCGGTCAAAACGCTGACGCTGTCGAACTGATCGACGGCGCCCTTCAGGCCGATCCGCTCGGCTTCATCTTCTCGCTCGATAGCGATCTCATCCCGGCCGTTGACGCCGCGATCGACGAGATGCGTTCCAGCGGATTCCTGCAGGAGCTTGGCGAGGTGTACTTCACCGACTCCTTCACCGTCACCTACGACGACATAGAGGGCTGATCCAGCAAGTCAAACAGTGATAGGAGTGCGCCAGGCCCTGGGCCTGGCGCACTCTGCGTTTTCGGGGAGACGAGATGAACAGAACTGACGCTGCAGTCGACCGGACCGAGCGGACTGATAAACACAATCGGCTGCGCTCGAAGGGCGATTTCCCGTGGTGGCTGATCGTAATGGTCGGGATAATTGCGTTGATGGCGTTCGCCATCCTCACAAACGAGCATTACCAAGAGGCCTGGGAGAACATCATCCCCGGTCTGAAGATCACGCTCTATCTCACGGTGGGGTCGTTCGTTGTTGCCATGCCGCTCGGCCTTCTCATCGGCATGGGCCGGCTCTCGCGCAATCGCCTGATCAACACGGTGTCGCAGGTGTACATCGAGTTCATCCGCGGCATGCCCATGCTTGTATGGATCTTTGTCGTGGCCTTCGTGTTGACGCCCGACTTCGCCGACCTCATCGGTGTAAAGACCCGCGATATCGACGAGATCTACCGAGGCGCGGCGGCACTCTGTCTCTTCTACGCCGCCTTCATCGCGGAGGTCGTACGCGCCGGCGTTCAGTCCGTCGATCAAGGTTCGATCGAAGCCGGCTACGCCACGGGCCTCAGTCGATGGCAAGTCACCCGTTTCATCACGCTGCCCCAAGCGCTTCGCCACTCTCTTCCCGCCCTTGGTAACGACTTCATCGCGCTGATGAAGGACACCTCGTTGGTGTCGGTTCTGGCGGTCAACGAACTGACCCAAGAGGCCCGCATCTACCTTGGTTCGTCGTTTCGAACCCGCGAGTCGTACTTCATTCTCGCGGTGCTCTACGTCGCACTGACGCTCGCACTCAGCCTTCTGCTCCAGTGGTGGGAACGCCGCCTCCGGATCCCAGGGCGGACGAGCGACTAACCGTCGACATAGATCGTCAGCGAGCCGTCGCGGGCAAAACCGGCCAGCTGCAGGCCAGCCCGCTCGGCGGTGGCCACGGCCAATGCCGTCGGCGCACTCACGGCAACAAGGGCCCGGAAGCCGGCGGCCCACGCTTTGTGGACCAGCTCGAAACTGGCGCGTCCGCTGACCACTACACCTCGTCCGGTGAGTGGCACCTTGCCGTCAAGCAGGCTTCTCCCAACCAGCTTGTCGACCGCGTTGTGACGACCAACGTCTTCGCGCACAACCGACAGGGAGCCATCGAGTTCGACGATGCCAGCGGCATGCACCGCACCAGTCGCTTCGAAGAGATCTTGCGAGGGACGCAGAAGGTCCGGCGCTTCGGCCAGAACCTGCCAGTCGACTCGGTCGCCGACGACCGGCTCGAGCCGGGCGGCCAACTCATCAATGTTGTCAGTGCCGCAGAACCCACACGAGGAGGTGGTGGTCGCAAGGCGAGGCACCGGCTCGGGAGCCTTTCCCGCAGTCGACACCGTCACGATGTTGAACGCGGACGCGGCCGCCGATCCGTTGGCGCAGTACTTCACCTCGACAACCGGGTGACCGTCGAGAAGGCCTTCGTTGTGGCAGAACCCAACCGCCAGTTCGAAATCATTTCCCGCTGTGCGCATGGTGGTGGCGACCCGAATGCCGTCGAGCTCGATCGCCAGCGGTTCCTCGGTGGCCAGCATCGCCGGCCGCCGGCCCGCGTCGCGCTCGGCGGGCGACCAGTGTCGCACCAGACGGCGCTCAGAACGGGATCGGGGACTCACTCGGGTCAGCGTAGAGCTACCGTGCCGCCATGACCCGCCTTGGCGCAATGCTCACCCGCAACCACGCACCGGAGGACCTGCCCAACCTTGCGAAGGCGATGGCTCCGGGACTCGATGAACTCTGGATCATCGAGGACCTGAACTTCGCCGGCGGCATCAGCCAACTCATGGCCGTGCTCGCGGCGACCGACAACGACGCGAGTGGCCGGCCTCGAGTTGGCCACGGCATCGCGCCCGCTCCCTTCCGCAATCCGGCCGCCCTCGCGATGGAGTGGGCCACGGTCGAACATCTCTACCCCGGTCGCCTGATCGGCGGCATCGGCCACGGCGTGCCCGACTGGATGGACCGCGTCGGCGAGGGCGTCCCCTCTCGCCTGGGCCTGCTACGCGACACGATCCTGTCGACCAAACAGATCCTCGCCGGCGGCTCGGCTTCGTACCACGGCACCAACGTGCACATCGACGATGTCGAGCTCGTGTTCCCGCCCACGGCGGAGATCCCCGTCCTGGCCGGCGTTACCGGACCGAAGTCACTTCATCTCTCCGGCGAGGTCGCCGACGGCACAGTGCTGCCCGAGGGCTTCACCGCCGATCGCATCGCGGACGCCCGGGCTCGCACGAACGCCGGGCGCGAAGCGGCCGCCCGAACCGACCCTCACTACCTCACCGTGTTCGTCACCTTCTACTGCGGCGATGTCACCCAGCTACCGCCTCCGCCACCCGGCGTCCCACTCGACGGCTTCGCAGTGGAAGGGCCCACAGTCGGCGACGTGATCGAACCGCTACAGCAACTCATCGACGCGGGCGCCGACAGTCTCATCATCATTCCGTTTGGCAACGAAGCTGAGCAGACGCGTCTGCTCGCGAAAGAAATTCGTCCCCGGCTCAGCCCCGGGTGAGCTCGGCCCGCAAGTGATGGGTGAGCGGTTGGCCCATCGCGGCCATCCACATCTCCGTCACCAACGAGTCGCCCACCACTTCAATGCGGCGGCGTACTTCGGTGATCGGCTTTGCCGTGCGAGTGCCCTCGACGCGCTCGGTGCGCATGTCGACCACGATTGATCCGCCGACTTCGGCGACTGAACCGATGTGGATCTCCACGACGCCGGTCGGCTGAGTGAGCACGAGCTCCATCACCGAATGCGGCTGGGGGCGGAGATAGCCGACCTCCGTGTGGAGCGGCGCATCACTTTGCTGATCGCGGGTGCGTTGCGTCATCGACAAGAACGGCTTGCCGACATGACCAAATGTGAGTTCCTCGAGATACGAAAAGTCGGGGATTGTCGGGTAATGACCTTCGCCCGGGCCACGCCAGGTTCCGATCATCGGGGCAAGGGCCTCGCAGGCCGCATGAAGTTCTGCGTCAGTACTCATCGCTCAGCACGCTACCGAGTTACCAGCGCCTCATCGACCACCCCTGGCGCCAACCACACCCCGCCCAAAACGATCTCTGTCCCGTTTCGCGCCATCGACGGCGCGAAACGGGACAGAGATTCGTAGGGCGAGGAAATCGGCGTGTGGCCGAAGACTCGATACTCGCTAGAAGTCCATGTCGGGCATGCCCCCCATGCCACCGTCTTCAGGGGCATCGGCGATGACCGCTTCGGTGGTAAGGAACAGCGCCGCAATCGAGGCTGCATTTTGCAGCGCCGAGCGGGTGACCTTCGCGGCATCGATGATGCCCGATTCGACCATGTCGACGTATTCGCCGGTCGCGGCGTTGAGGCCCATGTTGCCTTCGAGGCTGCGCACCATGTCGACGACGACGCCACCCTCGAGACCAGCGTTGATGGCGATCTGGGTGAGCGGGCTTTCGAGGGCCTTGGCAACAATCCGAGCGCCGACCTTTTCGTCATCACCCTTGATCTTGCCCATCGCGGCGAGCACCGCGGCCTGCGCACGAATCAGGGTGGTACCGCCACCGGCGACCACACCTTCTTCGATCGCAGCCTTGGTGGTGGACACGGCATCTTCGATGCGGTGCTTCTTTTCCTTGAGCTCCACCTCGGTGGCTGCGCCGACCTTGAGAACGGCGACGCCGCCCGACAGCTTGGCGAGACGCTCTTGCAGCTTCTCGCGGTCGTAGTCGGAATCGGTGTTCTCGATTTCCGCCTTGATCTGGTTGATCCGACCGCCAACGTCGGCCTGATCGCCAGCGCCTTCGATGACTGTGGTTTCGTCCTTAGTGACAACAACCTTGCGAGCCTCACCAAGCATGTCGAGTTCGACCGCTTCGAGCTTGAGGCCAACCTCTTCGCTGATGACCTGGCCACCGGTGAGGATGGCGATGTCTTGCAGCATGGCCTTACGACGCTCGCCAAAGCCAGGGGCCTTGACCGAGACGGAGGTGAAGGTGCCGCGGATCTTGTTGACGACGAGTGTGGCGAGTGCTTCGCCCTCGATGTCTTCAGCAATGATCAGGAGCGGACGGCTCGACTGCATGACCTTCTCAAGGACCGGGACGAGATCGCGCACCGCGGTGATTTTCGAACCGACGAGGAGGATGTAGGGGTTGTCGAGCACGGCTTCCATGCGCTCGGCATCAGTGACGCTGTAGGGCGAGATGTAGCCCTTATCGAAACGCATGCCCTCGACAAAGTCGAGATCGAGACCAAAGGTCTGACCCTCTTCGACTGTGATCACGCCGTCCTTGCCCACCTTGTCGATGGCCTCAGCGATTGTGGCACCGATCTCGGGGTCGGCCGACGAGATGGCGGCGACGTTGGAGATCTGATCCTTGTTCTCGGAGACATCCTGCGAGTTCTCACGGATGCTCTCGACAGCAACCACAACGGCCTGTTCGATGCCACGCTTGATCGACATCGGGTTCGCGCCGGCCGCAACGTTGCGCAGGCCTTCGTGAACCATCGACCACGCAAGCACGGTGGCGGTGGTGGTGCCGTCGCCGGCAACATCGTCAGTCTTCTTGGCGACTTCCTTGACCAGCTCAGCGCCGATCCGCTCGAAGGGATCCTCGAGCTCGATCTCCTTCGCGATGGACACACCATCGTTGGTGATCGTGGGAGCGCCCCACTTCTTATCCAGAACCACATTGCGGCCCTTGGGGCCGAGGGTGACACGCACCGCATCGGCCAGCTGGTTCATGCCAGCTTCAAGGCCACGTCGGGCCTGCTCATCGAACTGAATCGTCTTAGCCATCATTCCTCCGGAAAAGAGATTGAACATCGTTGGCACTCTCGTGCCGAGACTGCTAATTCAATCCGCGAGGTGGAGGATTCGCAACCGGCAACCCTCCGAGTTGCGACAAATTTGGCTCCGTCGAATTTACGGCGACGCCCAAATCAGCAGCCTCCGGCCCCCACGAGGTCAGCCTCCGGCGACGGCGGGGACGATTGACAACGTCTCGCCAGCGGGCACGGCAGTGCCGAGTCCATCAAGGAAGCGCACATCGTCGTCGCTCACAAAGACGTTGACGAATCGGCGCAGCGATCCCTCGTCATCAAGAATCCGCTCCTTGAAACCCGGATGCGCACCCTCAAGGTTGTCGAGCACCTCAGTGACCGTTGCGCCCTCGACCGCAATTTCGGCCTCACCAGCGGTGAGCGTACGAAGGGTGGTGGGGACTCGAACGGTGACCGACATGGCGGGACTCCTCAGTAATTTCAACGGAATAGGCTATTCCTGTAAATCCCGACCAACTTTATCGGGATAAGGGTTCGGGAACCAACTAACAGTTCTTCGGGAGAAGGGTTTAGTCCCGGTTCCCGGCAGACGATGTCAACGAAACAGCACCTCGGCGACGCGACCATCAGTCTCCGCCGCCGCCCTGCCGCGAGCTAAGCCACCAGACGCTGATCTAGGCTGACGGGTGGAGATGGAGCGACGCACCCCGCCAGCCAAGCCCAACAAGCGAATCCGCAGTGGCCTGCCGCTGCCCGCTCGCATCGCGATCGGCGCGCTCGCCGTCTTTGGCGCCATCACGCTCGTCAGTTGGGTGATCGCCTCGCTGCTTGGCATCGTGAAGATCGCGCTGCTGATTGTCGTGATCATCAGCCTCGGCGGATGGGCGATCAGCGCAAAGGGTTCTCGCTGATCCAGGCCGCGGTGGCTTCGGCGACACACGTCAACGTCTCTTTCATCGCTCGATCCGGGCCGAACATCGCGGAGAGGTCGACAACCGGGAACGACGTCGAGACATCCGTATCGGCCTGGCCGACGATCGCGAAACACGGTCGACCAGCAGCAGCCGCTAGCTCCGCGACGCCACCGACCACCTTGCCCTCGAAGCTCGTGGCATCGAGCCGACCCTCACCGGTGATGACAAGATCTACGGCTTCGATCTGGTCGTAGAGCTCGACCGCTTCAGCAATCAGCGTGAAGCCGTCGTGCAACGTTGCTCCCGCAGTAACGAGTCCGCCCGCGAGTCCACCGGCGGCGCCCGACCGATCGAGGGCGGTCACGTCGATGCCGTGTTCGTCGAGGTACACCTGCGCCAGACGCTCAAGCCGGCGCTGCAGCAACTTTCGTTGGGCGGGCGACGCGCCCTTCTGCGGGCCGAACACTTCCGCGGCATCAAGAAATCGGGTGCGTACATCGCACGCGACGTCGAGGTCGACACCGCGATATCGACCCACCGGCGCCATGGCCCGCAACGCGCCGAGACCGCCATCGGTGGTCGCCGATCCGCCGAGGCCGATGATGACTTGTTTCGCCCCGGCCTCAACGGCATGAGCAATCAGTTCACCTGTTCCTTCCGTTGAGGCCTCCATTGGATCGTTGCCACCGAGGCCACCCGCCAGCGTCAGGCCGGAGGCATGAGCCATCTCAATCACCGCTACACCCCGACGCACTCGCCACGGCGCCTCCACCAACTCGCCGAGCGGCCCTGTCACGGTGGTGACCCGATTCGAGCCGCCAAACGCATCAAGCGTGCCCTCTCCCCCATCCGCCATCGGTTGTATACAGACCTGGCCGCCAACGCCTTCAACCACAGCCGCGACGGCACCGCCGATCTCGCGGGCCGTGGCCGTTCCACGGAACTTGTCGGAACAAACGAGGACCTTCATCGCGCCCATGTTGCCCCATGCCCAGCGGCACAACGATCCGGCCGCTGCCGCCTTCCCGTTCGCCCCTCCCTTTGACAGACGGCCCGGCCACTAGGTTTGGCGCGGTGTCGTCGCCCGTGGTGCTCGTTTCGAATCGTGGTCCGCTGTCGTTTCGTGAGGACGGTGGCGAACTCGTCGCAACGCGTGGAGGCGGCGGACTCGTGTCCGGCCTTGCGCCACTTGTCGCTGGCACCGACACAATCTGGATCGCCGCCGCACTCACCGACGCCGACCGAACGGCCGCTACACGCGGTGTGATCGAGGCTGATGGTCTCCGCGCTCGCACGCTCGCGATCGACCCCGCGATCATGGCGAAGTCCTACGACGTCGGCTGCAACGTCATGCTCTGGTTTCTTTACCACGGGCTCCGCGACCTGAGCCGACGCCCGATTATCGACCGCCGCTTCCGCGAAGCATGGGACGCCTACCGGTCGTACAACCACTCGTTCGCCGAGGTCGTCCGTGCCGAATCACCCGACGGCGCCACCGTGCTGGTGCAGGACTACCACCTCGCGCTTCTCGGGCCAATGGTCCGAGAAGCTCGGCCCGACCTTCGGACCGTCCACTTCTCCCACACGCCGTTTGCAACGCCGCTTCAGATTCGCGTCCTGCCCCACGACATCGCATGGGAGCTCCTCGAGGGAATGGCCGGCCACGATGCCTGCGGCTTCCACTCGCAGCGTTGGGCCAACGATTTCCAAGCGTGTTGTCGTGAAGTGCTCGGTCGCGAGCCCCGCACCTTCGTGTCTCCGCTCGCGCCCGACGCCGACGACATCCGAGGCGTGGCCCAGAGCGATCGATGCAACAACGAGGTGGCGGTCATCAACTCAGAGCTCGGTGACCGCCGCCTGATCGTGCGGGTCGACCGCATCGAACTCTCCAAGAATCTGCTTCGCGGCTTCCGGGCCTACGACCAAATGCTGGCCGATCGGCCCGACCTCCGCGGCACCGTCGTATTCCGTGCGCTCGGTTACCCCTCACGCGAGGGTCTGCCCGAATATCTCGCCTACCGCGCCGAGATCGAGGCGCTGACCGACGTAATCAATCGACGCTGGCGAACCGACGACTGGGAACCCATCGAACTGGACCTCGTCGACGACTTCCCCAAATCCATCGCCCACCTCCGCCGCTACGACGTGTTGATGGTGAACCCAATCCGCGACGGTCTGAACCTGGTCGCGAAGGAAGGACCGTTGGTCAACGAACACAACGGCACCGTGGTGCTCAGCCGCGAAGCAGGCGTGCGCGACGAGCTCGCCGGAGCCGTGCGAACCGTGAACCCCTACGACAGCACCGACCAGGCGCTCGCGCTGGCCGAGGCGCTCGACATGGACACCTCCATCCGAGCCGAACAGTCGGCCGAGGTTCGTCGTCGCTCCGAATCAAGCAACCCCGCCGACTGGTTGAACGATCAGCTCGCCGCGGCGACGGCCTGACCTATTTGTTGCCTGGTGCCGAGATTGCGGCGGCCAGGATCTGTCGCAGTAGTTTCTCCGCACCGGCCGGACCGTCAACCACTATGTCCGCTCGGCTCCGAAGAATCGGCGGCGCTTCCGCGGAGTCGATGGCTACTCGCAGCGTCGCTACGCCGAGGCCCGCCAGTTCGTCAAGACCGTCGAACGCCAGAAGGTCGCCGAGGTCATCGCCGAGATAGGCGACGGGGTCGAGGTCTTCCGCCAGCTCCACGAGGGCCGTACCCTTGTCGCGCTTGATCGGCGGATGAAGCTCGAACGAGTGCTTCGCCGGGCGCGGTTCCAGACCCGTCTGCTCCGCCTTCTCAGCAACCCATTGCCGCATCGGCGGCGCCAGGTCGGCATCGCTTCGATAGTGAATCGTGAGAGAGAGACCCTTGGGTTCGACCACGGCCGCAACAAAGGTTTGAGTGGCTTCCTCGACCAGTTCGCGCACGGTTGCCCGATAAGACTCAGCCTCGTGGAGGGTGTGATGAACTCCCCGCTCGCGCCATTCGAGACCGTAAAGACCCACAATGTCGACCTGCGGCGGCACCATGGCATCGATGTAGCCGACCGGTCGCCCGGAGATGACGGTCACTCGGCCCAGCTGTGCGCTTAACTCGATGAGCAGGTCGGCGACGCCCGCACGAATACGGGCCACGTTGGGGTCTGGAACAATGTCGGCGAGGAAGCCGTCAAAGTCCAGAAAGAGTCCGGCTCGCTGAGGCGCCCAACCGAACGGGTCGAGCGAGTGATCTGCCACGAGGGGCTAAGCGAGAACGCCGTCGGTGCCAAGCACCACAATGATGTTCGCAGACTCGGCTTTGGCCGCGTCGCCTTCAGAGGCGAGTGCAGCGGGGTCGGCGGGCGCCGGCTCGATCACCCCCGCACCGCCGGCGGCACCGGCGAGTGCATCGGCAACGAGCTTGGCCTCATCGGCGTAACCCGCCTTGTAGTACACCGTGCTTGCTTCGGTCGCGCTGCTCGCAGCGTTGCCCGCGGTGTTGATGTAGCCGGCGGTGCCGAGGGCACCGGCGCGGTCACCAGCCTGGCCGGACACGCCAGATCCGTTGAGCACTGCGACTTCAACCAATCCCGGCGCGTCGACCACAACTGCGGCGTCGGTAGGAGTCGCGCTGCCGGTGTCGTCAGCCGGTGTGTCGGTCGTGCCATCGTCGACGGTCGTGCCATCATCGACGGTCGTGTCGCCCGTGCCATCGACAACTGGCGTCTCACCGGCGGGGTCATCGACGGCCGGAAGAACCGCATCGGCGTCGCCGCCGTCGAAGGCCTTGGCGAGCAGCAAGAAGCCGATCAGTACGGCGATGCCAATCAGGATGCCGCCGCGTGCGGCCGCGTTTTTTGTGGACTTTGCAAACGATCCGTCAGAAGCGGCATAGCGCCCGGGTGCAGTCATCAGCTGAGCTCCTTGCTGGTTACGCCGACATATTCGGCTCGGGACTGGCGACGCCGGTCCCGCATTCGACGCAGCCTACGAACCACAAGCGGATCGTGCGCCTCGGCCTCGGGACGATCGATGAGCTCATTGAGCAACTCGTAGTAATGCGTCGTTGAAATTTGTAGCTGCCCGGTGATCGCTTCGTCTTTGGGACCAGGCTCGGTCCACCACGAACGTTCGATTTCGAGGATGGCGCGATCGTCGTCGGTGAGCTCCATTCCCCCAGCCTTGCAGAAACAAGGGCGTGGGTGGAGCCGGGCACGCTCTACGCTGTCTGGACTCGCCCGAGTAGCTCAGTTGGTAGAGCAGCTGTCTTGTAAACAGCAGGTCGCAGGTTCGACTCCTGTCTCGGGCTCGCTTGGGAACACAACGAAGTGCCATCCAGCACTCCGTTCAGCCTGGGCAAGACTCCACGGCAGCGGCCTGTGGGGCCGATCCAGCGGCCTACTCGAATGCGTCGGGGGAAATCCCGCAATCCGCGAACACTTCAAGCATCGCGAGCATCTCAGCCGCGTCGGGCTCTTGTTCACCGTTCAATGAGAAGAGGCCCCCGTCGACGAGGTTGTCGAGGAAACAGTTCGCCTGATCGGGGCTGATCCCAGAGTCGGCGACCATCTCGTCGATCATCATCTGACGCAAGGCGGGGCTACTAAACATCGCTTCGAGGAGCTCGGGGCTCTCGTTCGCAAAGTCGAAGTCGTCCCCGTCGTCCATGGCGTCCATGGCGTCCATGGCGTCGTCATCGTCGTCCGCTGGGATGCCGCACTCGGCGAGGCCATAGGCCTCCAGTCGATCACCGGCGTCAACCACTTCCGGCCGCTCGAAGAACTCGTCGATTGCCATTTCTTCAACGGCAAAGATGTCCCAGTCGACCGCGTCTAGGATCTTGGCAACCTCGGTTTGTGCTCTCGCGACTGTCTGGAGGTCCGCCTTGATCTCATCATTCGGGGCCGCTTCTACACTTTCAGCGGTCAGGTCGAGTTGAGAGACGAAGAACGCCTCGATGTCTGCCGGCGCAAAGCCAAGGGGATCGAACCCGTCGGCGCTGTTGTATTGCTCACGAGCGATGTCGCAAAACTCTCGCGCATTCTCCGAGGAGTCGCCATCACTGCCACACGCCGTGGTCAGAACGGCGATTGAGAGCGCTATTGCCACGAGACGCAACGATACCGACAGCACTCCTGAGACTTTTTTCATAAAAGCGACGGTACTCCCAAGCCCTGGAAACCCCAACACCGATACCGGCGCGTGAACCCTCCCCATATGACACGCCGCGCAGCATTAACGGCGAAGGAACTCGGCCAAAGTCCGTGTCATTTCGCCAATTACGACACCGTCCCCAACCCCAGGCCCCCTGAGCTGTCTTGTAAACAGCAAGTCAGGAGTTCAATTC